>Ga0315316_10000384_pt1 | contig 28877 bp, 28 predicted proteins | sample M160m3416metaG_FD_203702 | JGI IMG/M metagenome (GOLD analysis project Ga0315316, IMG submission 203702) | Ammonia-oxidizing marine archaeal communities from Monterey Bay, California, United States - M1 60m 3416 | ecosystem: Environmental > Aquatic > Marine > Intertidal zone | place: USA... | reverse complement strand
ATTACCCATATCGCCCTACACGCAAGGAATACGAAAAATGGAAGACAGAATTGTAGAAAAAGACTTTGGTGATTTAGCTGTAAACATGGGTCCTCAGCATCCTTCTACCCATGGTGTGTTTAGATTAAAGCTATATCTTCAAGGAGAAAAAATAAATAAAATAGAGTCGTTCTTAGGCTACTTGCATCGGGGTGTTGAAAAATTATCCGAAAAGTTAAACTATGACCAATTGCCTCCTGTGCTTGAAAGAGACGACTACCTCTCCCCCACTTCTAACTCATTGGGTTTTGTTAATGCAGTTGAAAAAATTTGTGATATAGAGGTATCAAGAAAAGCTTCATATATAAGAGTTTTAATAGCTGAGCTTCAGAGAATAAGTTCTCATTTGGTAGCACTTGGAACCTACGGTCTAGATTTGGGTGGCGCATTAGGTGGAGGAGCTAGTCTTTTTTTATACTGTTTTAGAGAGAGAGAAAAAATTCTAGATATAATGGAAGATCTAACCGGAACAAGATTCCACACTAATATGAATCAGATAGGCGGCGTAAGATATGATGTTAAAACCGAATCTATTGATAAAATTAAAAAATTAATAATTGAGCTAAGACCAATACTTGAAGATTATACAAATATGATATCTAAAGATGAAATATTTATGAAAAGAACAAAAAATATTGGAGTTATATCAAAAGAACTTGCGGAAGAATCTGGGGGCTCGGGTCCTATTTTAAGAGGTTCAGGTGTAAATTTTGATATTAGAAAGAATAAGCCTTATGAATGTTACCCTGAGTTAGATTTCAAAATCCCCTTAGGCCAAAATGGTGATGCTTATGACAGAACAATTGTTCGTATGAAAGAGAACATTGAATCATTAAATATTGTTGAACAAATAATCAGTGGTATTCCATCAGGCAATATTCATTCTAGAAAACCTTTAAAAAGTGCAAAATTAACCAAGCCACCCAAGGGTTCTTCTTACTTCTCCATTGAGTCTCCAAGAGGCGAATTAGGATTTTTCATAGTTTCCGATGGGACCTCTATACCCTACAGAATGAAGATTAGAGCACCATCTTTCTCTAACTTGTCATTAGTAGAAAAACTTTTACCTGGAACTTTTATAGCAGATTCCGTTGTTATCCTGGGCTCCTTAGATCCAGTTTTTGGAGATGTAGATAGATAATGTTTAATTCTTTTATTGAGTTTTCTCTTCCAATATTTAAAACAATTTCTATTTTGATTTTAATAGTTGCTTACCTTGTCTGGTTAGAAAGAAAAGTTGCTGCCAAAATGCAATCTAGAGTTGGTCCATATAGCGTTGGATATCCTCATGGTTGGCTTCAACCTCTCGCAGATGCTTTAAAGCTTATGACAAAAGACGACTCAATTCCTAAAAATTCTGATTCATTACTATTCAACTTAGGACCAGTTTGGATAATGGTTGTCAGCCTTGCTTCTTTTGCTTTGTTACCTTTTTATTTTGATAATCCAATGCTAAATATTGACCTTAGTTTTATGCTATTTATAGCTATAAGCTCCCTAATAATTATTGGTATATTTATCTCCGGATGGTCATCAAACAATAAATATGCGTTAATCTCTGTACTTAGAATGACAGCCCAAATAATTTCATATGAGATACCTCTTGTAATTTCATTATTGATTCCATGCATTTTAATTGGAAGTCTGAGTTTTGGAGATATTATAAGATTTCAAGAAAGTACATGGATTATTTTCTACCCTATTTTAGGCCAATTAAGTTTTATTATTTTCTTTATATCTGCCCTAGCAGAAGGTAACAGAATACCATTTGACCTATCTGAGGCTGAATCAGAGCTTATATCTGGATATACTACTGAGTACTCTGGAATAAAATTTGCTCTTTTTTATCTTGCAGAATATGTTCATTTGTTTGGGATATGCGTCCTGGGATCCATAATTTTCTTTGGTGGATCAAATGGCCCCTTTTTCTCTCATAATATCTTGATTGTTATTAAGTCTTTGCTATTTTTTACTCTAATTCTTTTCATTAGATGGAGCTTCTTTAGGATTAGGATTGATCAGTTACTAAAGTTTAATTGGATTAAATTAATACCTTTATCATTTGCAGGTTTATTGTTAGCATGTTTTGCTAAATATTATATGGATTTTAATTAGTTATGAAGTTGGTAAGAATTTTTAAAAATATATTCAGAAACCTTTCATTTACATTAAGTAATATAGGTAAACCAGCGGTCACAATTAAGTATCCTGAAGAAAGAAGAGTCTTCCCAGATAAATTGAGATTAGGAACTTTCGGCCTTACTTCAGACAAAGAAACTGGAGAAGAAAATTGTATAGCATGCAAGCTATGTGAAAGAATTTGTCCTTCAGAAATCATAGAAATTGATATTGAAAAAAGGGATGGTAGAGGTTGGGCTAAAAAATTTAATCTCGATCTACAAAGCTGTATTCAGTGTGAACTGTGTGTCCAAGTATGTCCTGTAGATGCGATAATTATGATGAAAGAAGCTGAAAAACCAACAACGTCTAGAGCAGATTTATTTTTAACTAAAGCAAAGATGATGAGAAATGCAGAGAATCTAGAGGAATCCTGGGCGAAAGGTAGCCTCCTCCAAGATAGTCATACGCCTACTATGGGTGAAAAGAAATGATTGAAACTTTAGTTTATATATTTTGTTTGCTATCTATAGGAACTGCTCTTACAACTTGTCTAAGCTCTAAAATTATTAGGTCTACTTTCTTTTTTGGTATAACCCTATTCCTTGTGGCTTTCATTTTTATAGTTGTTGGCTCCAACCTTTTAGGTGTGGTTCAAATACTTTTATATACAGGCGGAACCTTAATTCTATTCCTATTTTCAATCTTTCTTACAGGTGACTGGGACTATAATAATTTAGGGGAAACATTTCACAAGCCTTTTTCGGCTATTTTAATTGCATTTTTCTTTTTCATAACCACTAGCTACTTAATATCAACATCTAAGATTTTTACAATATTAGAGAAAAACTTTAATATTAACAAGCTTGTTTCAACTCAAAATATTAGCATTTCATTATTTAATGATTGGATATTTATCCTTGAGCTTTCATCCATATTGCTTTTAGCGACAATTGTTGGCTGCCTGACATTGCTCAAATTTAGAAAGGAGATAGATTAAAAATGTTTATGGCATTGATTTACACCTCTCTATTGATTAGTAGTATTGGCATCTTCATGCTTTTAAGTAAGCGTCATATATTGTCTATATTAATTGGAATAGAGTTATTTTTAAACGGAATCAACCTTCTATTTATAACAATATGTAAATCTTTTTCTGACGATATTGCTAATATTTTTATTCTCTTCATACTTGTAATAACAGCATGTGAAGTTGCAATAGGTTTAGCAATTTTCCTTCTAAACCAAAGAATTAATAAAACTATAGATATTAATCACTTAGATAGGTTGAAAGATAGATAAATGAGCCATATCATCATACTATTGTCATTAGTCCCAATTTTAGTAATAACTTTAATAGGGACCTTTAATCTTAAAAAATCACTAAATTTTATAGTCCCAACCTTTATTTATTCTATTCTTCTTTTTATTTTGTTTTTCAACATCAATATAGACGCACTATCAATTCCATTTTTAACTCTTAACGATAACTATATAAACCTTCTTTTCCAATTTTCTGATCAAAACACTTTGATGTCAAAAGTTGTGCTCATTGTTTCAATCTTAGTGCTTATATACTCATCAAAATTTATAGAGAATGAACAAGATACAGCTTATTCTAGATACTTCCTCTTTTTATCAATCTTTATTACCTCAATGTTTTTATTCACAATTTCCATTGATCTTTTAAGTAGTTTTATTTTTTGGGAAATTCTAGGACTATCTTCTTATTTCTTAATAGGATTCTGGAACAAAGACTCTGAAGCAATTAAATCTTCTACTATTGCTTTTTGGGTAACAAGATTGGGGGACCTTTTCTTCCTAGCCGGAATAATACTTATTATTACAACTACTGGAACTTTAGATATAAATATCTTGAAACAAATAGTTTCAAGTGAAAGTATAAATATAGAGGCTCCTTTATTTTTTATAATAATAGGAATTTTCTCTAAATCAGCTCAATTTCCTTTCAATATGTGGCTACCTAAAGCAATGAAAGGTCCTACTCCTGTTTCGTCCTTAATTCATTCCGCAACAATGGTTGTTGCAGGGATTTTATTATTATTCAAGCTCTATCCGCTAATCTCAGATTGCTTTGGACTTCTTAACTTGCTGACAATAATAGGAATGATTTCATCTGTAATAGGAGCTATAGCAGCATTTTATGAGGAGGATCTAAAAAAAATATTAGCATTCTCTACGATTTCACATATTGGCCTAATGTTTCTTGCAATTGGAATCTTGAAGCCAGACCTAGCTTATTTTCACATGTTCAGTCACAGCTTCTTTAAGTCTCTTCTATTCTTATTTGCTGGAGTTGTAATAACCTTAAATGGAACCTCTAAATTAAAAGAACTAAAGTCATGTATTAGTATAAAGTCCCCCATGGGAGTCATATTAATAGTTGCATGCTGCTCACTAAGTTCAATATATTTTTTTACTGGATCATTTTCAAAGGAATATATAATTTTTACCCTTATAAACAATGGAATGCTAATTGAAAGTATAATAATGTTAGTTGGTGTTATATTTACTGCTCTTTATTCAGCCAAAATACTATTTACTTTGATTGATTTTAATCCTGATAATAGTGCCATTCAAACAATAGACTTAAAATTCATTTTACCTTTATCTATTTTAGGAATCCTATCGTTACTAGGCCCTATAACCATGGCTCTATTTAATGAAACTATAGAAATAGTCCATGTACCCCATTCTGTTTTAGCAATAATTCTTCTTCAAGTCTTAACTTTAGCAACTTTCTATCTGTACATAAAATTAGAAGATAAGCTTAATGAAAAACTTTGTGACTTTAAAGATTTATCAAATCTAGTATTCAAAACTGATAGTATTTATTTAGAAATCTATGATAAAGTTTTCAAATCAACATCAATCTTTATTGCGTGGTTTGACAGAAATATTTTAGATGGGTTAGTTAATATTCTTCCTTTTAAAGTAATTCAATCTTCAAAAAAAATAATGGAACTTCAAAATGGTCAAGCCAAGCTTTATGCTGTTAGAACAATAATCTTTTTTATTATTTTAATATTATTCATTATGGTTGCCGGTGATAAATTAATATTAGGAGCTTTAAAATAATGATTTTATTATCAATTTTACTTATTCCATTACTTGCAATTATTGCCACCAACCTTGTTGATAAGAAATCCAATTACGTGAAAATTATTCCGCTTATAGGTTCAGCAATAAATCTCTTTGTAATGTTCTATTACTGTCAAAAGAACGGCATAATTCACCTTCCAAATTATCTTGAATATATTAACCTTTACGATCTATTTCCCAAGCTAGGGATTAGCATGTCTTTTTCAATAACAAAGATATCAATAATTCTTCTTGTTCTCGCCAATATAACTATAACTACTGCTCTTTTCTCTACATATAAAATAAGTAAAAGATTGAATGAAATAAACACCCTCATATTAATAATATCAATAGGAATATATGGACTGATAATAGCTGATGACTTATTTATATTCTTTTTATTCTACGAAATAGCTGTTGTTCCTATGTTCTTGATGATTTCTAATTGGGGGTACGATCTAAAAAGAGAGATATCAGGCCCTTTTCATAAAATCTTATCCAGTTTATCAGTTGGCTCTAAATCTTATGGAGCATACAAAATAACCTTGTATCTTCTAGTGGGCTCACTTTTAATCTTTTTGGGATTAGGGATTGTGGGTATTAATGAAGGCACTTTCTCTATTAGTGAGATACTTAAGAATAGGGATCTTAATAATAGCTTTGAGATTGATCTAAAAGTTGCTTTTTTTCTTTTAGCTATAGGTTTTGGCTCTCATTCCGCCCTTTTCCCTCTTCATACCTGGGCTCCTGATGGCCATGGTACTGCGCCTACAGCTGGGTCTATAATATTTGCTGGGATACTAATGAAAATAGGTGTTATAGGTTTTATTAAAATTCTTATAACAATCTTCAGTACAACATTCATAGAATATTCAAATATATTAATCTTTTTAGCTTCAGTAAATATAGTCTACGGCGCATTTACTGCTATGATGCAAGATGATTTAAAATACTTAGCTGCTTATGCCTCCCTTTCTCATATTGGATACATCTTCTTGGCACTAGCGATGAACAGTCAGCTTGGCCTTTCTTCTGCTATATTACAAACTGTATCTCACGGATTAATCATATGCTTACTGTTTTTTTGCGTAGGATTGATATTTAACCTAAAGAAAACAAGATCAATAAAAGAGCTTAATTCTTTATCAGATAAATCTCCTTGGATATCTAAAGTTTTTATTTTTGCAGCTTTCGCTAGTATAGGATTCCCCCTAACTAGTGGCTTCATTGCGGAGTTTCTTATTATAAGCAGTGTTGCACTTAAAGGTAATTACCTCTTAATAATAATTCCTCTAATCGGAATATTTATTACAACTTTATACATGTTCAGAACAGTGAAGAAAATATGTCTTCGATATGTAGAGAGCAATGAAGGCTTTTCGACTATAACTTTTGATGAAAAACTAATTTGTTGTTTACTTATCTTACTAATTATTATTATCGGTATAATTCCTAATTTCTTCTTAAATTTTATAAATGGAGAGTCAATCAAGATTATTCTTGGTATATAAATTATGGATCAAATTAAATTCTTATTACCTGAAATCACTCTAATACTTCTATCTTTTGCATTACTCTTCAATTCTATTATTGATCAAGTAGACAAGAGGATAACAAACAAAATTTTGTTAATTATCGGCTCTACTATTTCAATAATATTACTGTTAACAGGAAATCCTGATGGATATTTTCTAAATAATACCTTTGAGAACAACTCCTTAACTAATACAATCAAGATTCTACTTGTTTCTGGGACACTACTAAGTTTACTGGTAGTCTCAAATTCCAAATCAAATCAATTTAAGAATTATTTTAATGAATATTGTTTTTTACTAGTGCTTTCATTGGTAGGTGGAATGATAGTAGTGTCTTCCAGAGAATTCTTAACACTTATAATATCTTTTGAAATATTAAGCATTCCTATATATTTGATATCTGCCATGGGACCTGACTCTCGAAAATCAATTGAGGCAGCTACAAAACTTTTCTTTTTTGGAACTCTTTCTACTGTATTCTTAATCTTCTCTGCTGTTCTCTTTTATTCAATGTCTGGGAGCACATATATCAACGATATAATATGGTCAACCAATGATTCGATAATTATTTTAAGTACAATCTTTTTACTAGTCACTGTAAGCTTCAAATGCGCACTTTACCCTTTTCATTTCTGGGTATCTGACACATATGAATCTGCACCTATGAATATTCTTCCTTTTTTAAGCACTATTCCAAAAATTGCGATTGTAGGATTCTTATTTTTCTTCTTTCAGAATTTGTTTGAATTTAGTATAAACAATCAAGTTATCAACATAATTTCCATACTAATAATAGGATCAATTGTATTCGGTTCAATATTAAGCGTCAAGCAAAATAGTCTTTTTAGGTTATTAGCTTACTCTGGAATTCCTCATGCAGGAATTATGATTGCATGCGCTATAAATCCTCTAGACATATCTTCTGACTTTCTTATTTTATATTTTACTTTTTATATCTTTTCAAATGTAGGCCTCTTCATCTGCCTTAATTCTCTTCCAAAGATAGATAAAGATTTTCTTATAAATGATTTGAATGGTCTATATAAAGACTCTTCATTTATAGCAGTAAGCTTAACGATTTTTCTATTGTCATTAGCTGGAGCCCCTTTGTTTGCTGGATTTTGGGGGAAATTTAATATTGCCCTAATATCATATAAAGCCTATGGATTGTTCCTTCCGACACTAATTTTATCTAGTGCTGCAGTATCGTTCTACTATTACATTAAAATAATAAAGTCAATATTTGACAACAAAGCAATTAATCAAACTTCTAAATTTAGCACCAACTTTATAAACCAAGTGTTGATATTAATTTGCGTAGTAATAACTTTGGTTTTAGGTATAAACCCGAATATCCTATTCAATATTTTTTAGGTTTATTAAAACTGAGAATTATTAGATTATCTTTTATCTAATGAAATATAGTCTCTAGAGTCATAACCAGTATAAACCTGCCTTGGTCTAGCAATCTTCTGATCTTTGTCCTCTAGAAGCTCTTTCCACTGAGCAAGCCAACCTGGGGTTCTCCCTATTGTGAAAAGTACTGTAAACATATCCTTTGGAATCCCCATACTCTCGTATATGAGTCCAGAATAAAAATCAACATTAGGATATAAGTTTCTAGCAACAAAGTAATCTTCGCTTAATGCTATAGATTCGAGTTCTAATGCAATATCTAATAAGGGATTAGTTCCTGTGACATTGAAAACTTTATCAGCGGCTGCTTTCAAATATTTCGCCCTAGGATCATATGCCTTATAAACTCTATGACCAAAACCCATAAGTTTTACTTCTTTCTTTTTGACTTTTTCTATAAAGCTTGGGATATTATCAACAGATCCTATTTCAGTTAACATCTGAAGAACAGCTTCGTTAGCTCCACCATGCAAAGGTCCATAGAGTGCCGCTGTTGCAGCAGAAACAGCTGAGAATGGATCAGGCTCCGAGCTGCCTACATTTCTCATCACACTAGCACTACAATTTTGTTCATGATCAGCATGAAGTATTAATAATGTATCCATTGCACTAACTAAATCGGGGTGCATCTTTTTTTCATCCCCATGAAACATCATATTTAAAAAATTTTCAGAGTAATCCATTGAATCATCTGGTTTGATGAACTCTAAGCCTTGAGAATGTCTGTAAAAATTCGCTGCAAGAATTGGGACCTGAGCTATTAGACGACACATGCTTCTATAATTTTCATCTTGGTCCGTTATATTCTTTGATTCAGGATAAAAAGTAGACAAAGCAGCCTCTAAACTAGTTAGAGCCCCCATAGCATGTGAAGATTGGGGAAAAGCTTTAATTATATTATTAATCTCACCTGGCACATTGTTGTGTTCCTTCACATCAGCAATCCACTTGGTCAACTCGTTCTCATTTGGCAGTTCACCATCAATTAAAAGTTTAGATACTTCTAATTGACTGCTGCTTTCGGCGAGCTGCTCAATTGGATAGCCTCTATATCTTAATATTCCTTCATCACCATCTATATAAGTAACACTACTTTTACAGGATGCAGTATTTTCAAATGAAGGATCATAGCTCATCATACCAAACTCGTCCTCATTGACCTTAATTTGCCTAAGATCTTTGGCCCTTATATTCCCATCTTGTATTTCAATCTTATATTCTTTATTAGTTCTACTATCATTTATCGTTAATATTTCAGACAAACCAGGCCTCCTAGATGTTCACCTTAATTAAAATTATAAATATTTTGCGGTGAATATTGAATAGATATTATACACAAAATGGAGGATGAAAAAAAGACAAAGTAACTTCTAATGCTCAATATCTTAGTCTCTTAAATTAGTCAACTCTAGGTTCTGATAATCTATATCATCAAAATATAATTTAATAAAATCGTCTTTTTCATATGAATTTCTACAATTTTCCCTATCAACACTATCAAAAAAATTAAATTTATTGAAAAAAACAATGTATTTATCTTTTAATTTGGCATATATATACCCGGTAATGTCCTTATGTTTTTCTTGTGATAAATATTTTAAAATCCATAAATTATAAACTCTTTTAGATTTATCCTTATTAATAGAAAGCTTAGGTAGTAGCATTGTAAGCAACTTGTCTATATATTCAGCACTATAAAGTTCTTTTTTGTTTTTTAAGAAATAAGAAACCTGTCGCATATTAATCGAATCCAGATATCTTCTTATCGGAGATGTTATTTGAAGGTAGGAGTCAAGACCAAGACCTTCATGTGAATCAAACTTTGATGAAATTTCTACAGGTGAGACTTTCCTATGAAAGCAAAATGATGGTGAATCATCGATTATTGTAACCTCTAGATTTTCTGATTTTTTTTGAGATCTAAATATACCTGGCAAGGAATTTTCAATAAAATATTTAGAAAAATAAAGATTCGCTAGAATCATCAATTCAGAGACGACTCTTCTAGAATCAATTTGAGGTAACTCTTTAATAACAATCTTGCTCCCACTGTCCAACTTGACACTGACTTCTTGGTTAAAATACTTAAAGTCGGCATTCTTTAGTCTATTTTTATTTAGATATTTTGTAAATTCGTTTAAAAAATTATAATCTGGATTCTTCTCTATAAGTGATTCAAACTCCATGTAAGTGTAATTATTTGAAACTTGAATAGTATTTTCTTCTATTTTATAGCTAACTATTTCAAAGTTCTTTAATTTGAAAATTATAGATAAAACCGGTCGTTCATGGCCTAAAACTAATGAAATATCATTAACCATTTTTTTACTATATAAATTAAAATTTCCTGAAGGGGCATATATTGTATTAATAATATCTTTAGCACTTTTTGTAAAAATTGAATCATCTGAAAAAATAGAGCTAAAATTAGTTACATAAATAGATAGTGAATAAAAATCATCATCCTTTTTAATACTTATAGCATCATCAAAATCATATGTTCCTTCATCGTCTATAGTAAAGGCTTTAAAGCAATCTTTAGAATTTGAATTATTTAAAGTTAAGTTTTCCACTTCTGTATCAGAGTACGGGAAATCTTTCTTCAGTTTCAATAAGCTATATAGAGGTTCAAAATCTTCGGGAAACACTTTTAACGACTTCAAGGCGGATAGCAATTGCTCGTAACTCCTGGCTCCCAGAACGCCTTTAACAGACTCTATAAAAGTCCTAGAATATTTCGGTTTTCCTCCGAGATAATTAATTATCTGACTTATTTGTTCATCATATTTTATAAAATCTATAGGCTTCTTATTGGCTAGAGAATCTATAAAATCTTCATATAATTCTTCTTTTTCTCTTTTCATATCAAGATTATGGAGTATCTTCTCAACAATATCTTTAGAGTTGAAATAGACTTTATTTTTGTCTACCAATTTATAATAAATAAAATCTAAATTAAAAGATATTAGAAAAGTATTTAATTGACTATAACTAATAATTTTATAATGTTTGATTGCACCAAGTATAAAATCCTCTATGGGAACAATGTTCTCTCTAAGCACTAATGATGACCAAAACTCCTTATGGTTATAGAGTGTCTCAGCTTCTTCAATTTTATTGCTTTCTAACTCAATACTATCAATAACAATGTTTTTAGCGGACACCTCAAAAGTTTTGTCATGTTCATATTTTACTACGAGGTACTTTCTTCGTTTTTTATCAAAGGATAGATTTTTTACAAGATATATCTTTAGGTTGTCTTCTATCAGTAAAAAATGTTCTTGCATACGAATCATTAAGACTTTTTAGAGGAAGCTTTGATAAATTGTAAGAATAAAGGATGTGGCTGAAACGGCTTGGATTTAAACTCTGGATGGAATTGACATGCAACAAACCATGGATGATTTTTAATCTCAACTGTCTCTGCTAATTTACCATCAGGTGAAAGACCACTTAAAACAAGTCCATTCTTGATTAGTACGGAATGGTATTTAGGATTAACTTCATATCTATGCCTATGTCTTTCAAAAATTTTAGTCTTCTTATAGGCTTCCGCAACTTTAGTAGACTTTTTAATCTCACATGGATAGTCTCCAAGCCTCATATTTCCGCCCTTAGAATCCAGATTTTTTTGCTCCTCCATTATATCTATTACAAAATCTTTAATTTTTCTCCCAGACTCTCTAGAATTAGCATTCTTCAAATTACAGATATTTCTGGCAAACTCTACAACAGCCATCTGCAACCCTAGGCAAATACCAAAGAACGGGATATTTTTTTCCCTTGCATATTTAATCGCAGAAATTTTTCCCTCAAAGCCTCTATTGCCAAAACCACCAGGAACAAGAATTCCATCACAATCGGAAAGGAGATTTTTAGCAGTGTCTTTCTCTAAATCTTCAGAATCAATATAACTTATCTTTAATTTTACATTATTGTGAAAGGAAGCGTGGTAAAGCGCTTCGTGCAAGCTTTTGTAAGCATCTTTCAGATCTATATATTTTCCGACAACGCCAATAGTAACTTCATTCTTTAATTTCTTGATTTTTGAAACTATATTTTCCCATTTAGAAAAATCTGGCTCTTTTGTCCAAATCTTAAGATTTTCAAGAATAATATCGTCTAATCCCTCTTTGTGAAGAATTAATGGTATTTCATAAATTATATCAACGTCTTTTGCAGTTATAACAGATTCAACATTTAAATTACAAAAAAGAGCTATTTTTTTCTTTATATCATTCGATAAGTATCTATCCGTTCTACAAAGCAAAATATCTGGCTGAATACCTATTTGAAGTAAATCTTTGACGCTGTGTTGAGTTGGCTTTGTTTTAAGCTCGCCTGCTGCTGACAAATAAGGTACATATGTTAAATGGATAAATATAGCATTTTCTCTACCAAGCTGTGACCTGATTTGCCTAATTGACTCTAGAAAAGGTAAGCTCTCAATGTCTCCAACTGTTCCCCCAATTTCAACTATTGATACGTCTTGCTTTTGCTTCAAAGAATAAATTCTTTTTATTATCTCATCTGTAATATGTGGTATAACTTGAACGGTTTGGCCTAAATACTCGCCTTTTCTCTCCTGAGAAATAACTTCATTGTAAACTCTCCCGCTTGTAACATTATTTTCCTGAGAAAGTGCGGCATTTGTAAATCTTTCATAGTGTCCTAAATCTAGATCTGTTTCAGCTCCATCGTTAGTTACAAAAACCTCACCATGTTGATAAGGATTCATAGTTCCTGGATCAATATTAAGATATGGATCTAGCTTCTGAATTGAAACTCTCATGCCTCTTGCTTCAAGCAAAGCTCCTATGCAAGCACTCGCTAGACCTTTACCCAATGAAGACATCACTCCACCGGTTACAAAGATATATTTTGTTACTTTCTTACGCATAGGACTTAATCTTATAATATTGAAAGTTTTCAATATTTACAAATTAAATATTAATTCTTTTTAATAAATTTCTTACAGCTTGCTGCCTATGGCTAATAGAATTTTTCTCTTCTTTTGATAGTTCAGCTAGGGTTTTTCCAAACTTTTCGACATAAAATATCGGATCATACCCAAAACCACCCGACCCCATTCTTTGTGTAATGATTTTGCCGATACATTCTCCATGAGCAAAAGTAATATTGTTAGCATCAAGAGTATCAGAAAAGGCAATGCTACATACAAATTTAGCCTTCCTATTTGTAGATGAACCCAATTCTAACAATAGTTTGTCTATATTGTTATCATCAGAAGCATTCTTTCCAGAATATCTTGCAGAATATATCCCAGGCTCACCTTTAAGCGCCTCCACTTCCAACCCTGAGTCATCTGTAATTATTGGAAGCTTGGTTCTTTTCCGTAAAAAATTAAGTTTTATTAATGCGTTGTCACTATATGTGGACCCAGTTTCCTCCACATCTAATCTTATACCTAGGTCAGTCAAAGGAATTGGTTCGAAATGTGAACCCAAAAGTGATTTATACTCTGAAACTTTACCTAAGTTACTAGTGCCTATAAGTATTTTCATTCTAATCCTTTTTGGAGGCGCTGGGAATCGAACCCAGGTCCGGAAATCAGCTAAATAGAGCCTCTACATGCTTATTTTAGCTTATTTTTAAAAATATCATTTGTAGCTAAAAAGACAAAGGATATCTCGATTCTCTAAAATACTGATAAAAAAACAGAGAAAATATTCTTATCAGGCCTATATTGATGACATTAAAAAAAACTCTATAGGCAAAGTTAATTTTAATGTTGCTACTCTATTATCTAGGCAGCAAGTTGATTGATTGGTTCTGCACTTATTGTGCGAGTGCCAGTTTAACGAGTTAGCTCTCGGCATGCAGCATCTAAGTGCTCAATTTACGTCGAAACCAAATCGCCCCCAAACATTATATATTAGAACATATTTGATAAATATTAAACACTTGTTTTATTCTTAAATTCTCTTCGCAACTCTCTTTTGAGATCTTTTTTCTTCAAATCAACTCTCTTATCATAGAGTTTCTTACCTTTTCCTAGACCAATCTCAAACTTTATAAGGTTTTTCTTGGAATATACCTTAATAGGAACAAGAGTGTAACCTTTGATTTTAGTCTTACCAATTAATTTCCTGATTTCGACTTTATTCAATAAAAGTTTTCTATCTCTGGTCTCCTCATGATTAAAATAACTAGAATTATTATATTTTGGAATATAGGAATTAACTACATAAACTTCACCTTTTCGAATCATTGCATAACTTTCTTTAATACTAAGTTTCCCATCTTTGATAGATTTAACTTCTGAGCCCGAAAGTACGACGCCAGCTTCAAACTTTTCTTCGATATGGAAATTTCTGTTTGCATTCGGATTAGAGGAATAGATTGCCATATTAAAAAAGAGTCATAACCCCGAAAGCGGCAGAAATAGTTGTCAAAGGAGCAAGGTCCTCTTGAGTTTCTGTAGCATTCTTTAGTTTTCTAACTGAATTTAGCGCATCATAATAAAGCCTATCATCATTAATAAGCTTTCCCAAAGTTCCTTCTCCGGAATTAATCTTTGCCACCAACGAATTTAAATTCCTAGATAGGTCATTAATTGAATCATATAGTTCCTCATCATTTATGAGTCTACCCAAAGATCCATCACCTGTAGCCAACTTATCAGTAAGCATGTTTATCTTGTCCAAGGTATCTTTTGCTTTTAGATAGACTGACTTGTCGTTAATTAGCAATCCGAGAGTTCCATCTCCTTCATCTATTTTTTTCGTGATATTTGTAAAGAAATCTAGACTAGACTTTAAATCATCATAAATTGATGAATCATTAACTAACTTACCAACAGTTCCTTTAGAGTTTGCAACATTAGAAACTATTATATTCAAATTAGATAAAATAGATTTTATTTGATCATTATATTCAAAAAGCTGAGAGTTAAACATATCTACAGTTTTATCTAACTTTGAAACTAATGAATTAAAATCAACTGGTTTAGTTGATAAAAGAACACCACCATCACTAAGTATTCTAGAGTTTGCAGAACCGAAAGTGATGCCAACATAAGTGCTCCCAAGAAGACTACTCATATTTATTGAAGCAATAGAGTCATTCTTTAAGATGACGTCTTTATCTACTGCAATTTCTACTGCTACATTTTGACCAGACAAGGTTATCTTCTTTACTCTTCCAACTTCAACTCCTGACAATTTAACTTCGTTTCCAACTCTAAGCTCACCCACAGATGAAAAATAACTTGTATAAGTATTTTCTTTTTTTAAAAAATCAACACCGGATACAACTTCAAAAAGTATTAAAAGGGTCACTATCCCTAAAACAAAAAAAGTTCCTAGTTGCATTTTTTTATTCATAATAAATATTCTACCTAAATTGGCTCTAAAATTGCATTATTTGATTTTTTAATATCTTCTGAACTTCCAGAAACAACAATCTTGCCATCTTCTAAAATTGAGATTCTATCAGCAATTGAATATGCAAAATTAATGTCATGTGTCACTACAATCTGCGTTACGTCACTTTTATTCCTAAGTTTATTTATTATCTGAGATATAACTTTTGTGTTTATTGGATCTAACTCGGCTGTGGGTTCATCATAAAGCAAAATATCCGGTTCAACAATTAGAGATCTAGCAATCGCGACTCTCTTCCTCATTCCACCGCTTAATTCCGATGGTAGGCTCTTCGCCGAATCTTGGATACCTAAATCTGACAGAATCTCATATGCCTTATTAACTCTCTCTTGTTTTTCACCTATGCGGTTTTCATCAAGAAATATGGTTATATTATCAAGCACATTCAATGAGTTTAAAAGAGCTGAGGATTGAAAAATATACGATAAAATTAGATTATTTTCTTCGACCGCTTGCTTCAAATGATGATTATCAATTAAGATTTGTCCAAAATCTGGCTTCATTAAACCAATAATCATTTTTAATAATACAGACTTTCCAGTTCCAGATTTCCCTAAAATTACATGGACTTCTTTATTATTAAATTCGCAGGTGACCTGATTTATAACACTTTTTCCTTCAAAGCCTTTAGAGACTTTATCTAACTTTATAGAAGTAAAATTTTTCATAAAAGCCCCACAAGAATTAACAATCTGGTTAAGAAATAATCCAAAATAAGTATCGAAATAAAAGATGCCACAACAGACTTTGTAACAGAATTCCCTATCTCTCTAGGTCCACCTGAAGCTAAAAGTCCAACTGAACATGAGATAATTGATATAGTGACAGCGAAAAATAGCGACTTTATTATTCCCACAGCTATATCTGAAACTCTAACAACTTGGCTAAGATCATTATAAAATGAAGAAAACGATACAGATATTGTCTGGTTCATTGAAGAGACTAATGAGCCCCCTAGCCAACCAATCAAATCCATATAAATCACCAAAAAAGGAAGAGTGACTATACATGCAAGGAATCTAGGGAGAACAAGATATTTAATTGGGTCTATCTTCATGGTTTCTAAGGCGGAAATCTCTTCATAAATCTTCATCGATGAAATTTCGGCCGTAATAGATGATCCAACCCTACCGGCCATTAAAATTGCAGCCATAACAGGAGCTAACTCTGTACACAAGGAAACACCAACTATACCTCCAATCTTATCCTCAATCCCATATCCTGAAAGCTGGATTCCGGTTTGAAGTGCAAGAACAGATCCTATGGATAATGAAATTAAGGCAGCTACAGGCAAGGTCCTGTTTCCCATATCAAATACCTGAAAAAGAAACTTATCGATATTATTTGAAAAAAATCTAACTGATTTTATTGTCTTCCATAAAAGATCTAAAAACTCTCCAATGCCAATTGCTATCTTGCTAAAATTACTCATAAACTTATAGGTATATATAATATTCTAATTTTCTTTTTCACACCAGTTTCAAAACCTAATAGGCCTCCTAAAATATTAAACTTATTGTGTACACCATCAGATTCGTTTGAAACAATAGGCAGAAGGAAATTAACTGCTAATCTTTTCTTATTTTCTATCTTGTCATTTTTATAATTAACGAGATTAAATAGAATGGATGTTTCAAAAATAGAGTTATCGCTCCTGACTCTAACAAATGACCACAAGGGGGACCAAATTTTTCTTACTTTAATATTGTTCGAGAAGAAACTTTCTACGGGTGATAAAATGCGCAAGTCGTAACCATTTAAATCAGAATCCCTAGAATATATGGGCCAGAGGCTAGAAAATTCCTGAGTTATAATATTCTTCCTTAGGTCATAATACGTATCTTGTTTATACAAGAAAAACAGGAAACTTTTAGTTTTAAAGTAATCAGTTCCTAAAATCTCATTCTTGTACTTATATATTGGCCATAAAAAGAAACCTTTCTCAACATTTTTGGTTTTAACATATGAATAAAAAGGGAAAAATCGATTACTTTTTATATTTACCCCTTGTTTATATTGAACAAAAGGCCAGGGCATATTATAGGTCTTCTGATTTCTTATTTTATCAACATAAACATTAAAAAAAGGCCACAAATAAGTTCGGGCTTCATGGATATTTGAGGAAGAAGAGAGATAAAAAGGAAAATATGCCTTTTCCTCTAGATTAAGCCCTTTAGTTAAATCTTTTTTATAACTATATAGTGGCCACAAAAAGAATTTACTTTCTTTGACAACAGAAACACCCTGATTATCAACTTTATTAATATATCCAAAGAGTGGCCAAAGCTTGAAGCCCGATATGTACTTTCCTTCCGTTTTTGAAATAATAGGCCATAGAAAGTGTGTATTTTGTGAATTTTTCTCTTTTGTTCTTAGATATAAAGGGAAAAGTAGATAGTTTATCTCATCTTTTGTAAATTTATTCTTTAGATTTCCATAAATTGGGAACATAGAGAAGTAATCATTTTCCTTTTTTCCAGACCAAGAGAAATCTAAAAAAGGAAAGATAGAAAAATTTTTTTCCTGCAAATTATCATAATCATTAAAATTTTTATATCGAATCAAATAAAAAAGAGCTTGAAACTGGTTCTGCTGATTATCTTCTTGATATCCAATAAAGGGATAAAGTATATCAAGTGATCTATACTTTAACTCATAATTTGCCTCATAATATACAAACGGTCTGAATGCATATACCTTTGATCCAGAATCTTTTTTAAATTCAAAGAATGGCCCAAGGAAAGTCTCTTCATATGCAAAGGATTGAATAGGTAAAAACAAAATAAAGAAAACAAGAATTATATTCTTCATTTATAGATCCTTTTAACTCTCTTACTGATTCCACATACGATATCATAAGGAATTGTTTCTGAAATCATGGCAACTTCATTAGCTGATATTTTATCATTTCCAAAAATAATAACCTCATCTCCTATTTTAGGATTTGGGTTTTTAGAAAGGTCAATAATTGTCAGGTCCATGCAAACCCTGCCCAAAATTCCACATTCCATGTCATTACATAAAACTCTTCCTTTATTCGACATGGACCTAGGTAGGCCATCTGCATAGCCAATTGGGATAACACCTATTTTCATATTCTCTTCAGCTATAAAGGTTCTGCCATAACTTATGGAGTCTCCTTTTTTTATGTTTCTTATTTTTATCAAAGATGTTTTAAGTTCCATTAAAGGATAAACCTTATCTTCATTTGAAGATAGACCATACAAAGCAAGACCTGGTCTAATCATATTTAAGTAAGAGTCCTTAAAGTTAAATATCCCTGAAGTATTTGCTATATGAAAAAAATCTATATTAGAGATGGCATCTTTGTATTTCAATATAATTTTATTGAATTCAATTATTTGTAACTTTGTAAAAGATGAGTTGATTAAGTTGGATTCCGCAAGATGCGTATAAACTCCTTTGAGACACAAGTTGCTATTGTCTTTAATGATTTTAATTGATTCTTCAATCTCAGATGAATCTATACCTAATCTATTCATTCCAGTATCTACCTTTAAATGAAAACATGTATCTTTTGTATTTAAGGAATTTATAAAATGAAGTTGAGATATATCGTATATTGTAAAAACAACGCCACTACTTATGGAACTTATTATCTGGTCATTTGTAATTGAACCCAGAATTAAAATATTTGCTTTAACACCAGCAGCCTGTATTTCTAAAGCCTCTTCATATGTTGCAACAGCTAAATCATTTACTTCAATAGATGAAAGCTTCTTGCTAATTTCTATAGAACCGTGACCATAGGCATTTGCTTTAACAACAGCAAGAATTCTCACATCATCGCCTACTCTACTTCTAATAACGGAGACATTTCTTTCTAAATTCTTTAGTTTTATTTCTGCAAAAGCAAATGACATTATTTCCTAAATCTAACATAGATGAATTTATTTCTCGAATTGTCTATTTTCGTTAAAATTTATGATATATTTCAATTAACTCTAATGTCATTTTCAATAATAGAAAAAAAAGCGACTACAATAGTCAGCCTTATACTCTCATTAAGATTGCTGGGTCTCTTTATGTTGCTCCCTATATTCAGTATTTATGCCATAGAATATGATGATTCTAGTATTTTTCTGGCAGGAATAGCAATTGGTATATATTCCCTAGCGCAAGCGATTATGCAGGTCCCTCTAGCATACCTAAGCGACAAATTAGGAAGAAAAAAGATAGTCCTTTTTGGTCTCTCCCTCTTTACTTTAGGAAGTTTGATCTGTTTCTTTTCTAGCAATATCGATACACTTATATTAGGAAGAGTAATTCAAGGATGCGGAGCAATCAGCTCAGTAGGTGTCGCAACTTTATCAGAAAACACATCAAAGGACAACAGGGCTAGTGCCTTCACGATTGTGGGCCTTTCCGTAGGTATAGCATTTGTAATTGGGTTCTTAATAGGTCCTTTAATATCATCAATATTTAGCTTCAAGATTCTTTTTTTACTTTTATTCTTTTTTGGAATACTAGCAATTATCACTACTGTTAGCTTCTACCCAGAAAAAGTGAAGACCTCTCAAGACAAAATAGATAAGAAAAATTTTAAGGTTTCAAAGGATCTTATTAAAATATATCTTGGCTCATTTATGTTGTCATTAATTTTAAGTATTTTTCTGTTTATTTATCCATTATTTTGGAAGGCTTCGGAGGGTGATGAGATTAATCTTTCTATGGTTTATTTGATAATTTTTTTACCAGCCGCAATTTTCATATACCCTTCAATAAGATACCTTGAGAAAAAGAGTAAAATAAACCTGGCAATTAAATCAGGGTGGATTTTTCTTTTTATAGGCTTTGGTTATTTCTTATTAGGAGAAAATAATAATTTAACTCTATATATTTTAGGAACTTTCTTTTTCCTTGGTATAACAATTTTTCAATCTGTTCTTCCAAGCCTATTATCGTTATACGTTTCCGACAAAATGAGAGCTACTGGTACCGGTCCTTACTATATATTCAGCTTTCTTGGACATGCAGTAGGTAGTATTTGTGCTGGTTATATTTATTCTCAAGAATTAGTTTTAGGTCAAAATGTATCTTTCGCATTGATTCTAACTACAACTATAATTTTAATGATATGGGTTTCAATTGGAATTCCAATGTACAAAAAAGATGCTATCTAAAGCTTAATCTCAGAAAGTCTTTTTACCCTTTCATCTGTTGATGGGTGGGAACTAAAGAGTTTTCCTATGCCACCTGAAATAGGGCTAATTATGAACATATGACTTGTTGCAGTTTGCAACTCTTTGTTTACTTCTTTCTGAGGTTTAGAGTTGTGGTGAAAGTTTTGTATTTTGATTAATGCATTTGCAAGAAATTTAGGTTTGTTAGTAATTTGCGCTGCTGTACTATCAGCTTTAAATTCTCTGGTTCTTGAAATCGCCATTTGAATTATTAATGCAATTAATGGAGCTAATATAGCGATTAAAAGATTACCAATAAGACTTCCAGAATTTCTATTTCCTCTAAATGCACCAAAAATTAATCCCCATTTAATCATACTTGCAATCATACTAATGGCACCCGCGAAGGTTGCAGCAATGGAGCCGATTAGGATATCTCGATTTTCAATATGTGCTAGCTCATGGGCCATAACACCTTCAATTTCGTCATGATTCAAGATTTCAATTAATCCAGAAGAAAGAGCGACCACTGAATTGCTTTGGTTCCTTCCTGTAGCAAAAGCATTAGGCTCATCCGCAGAGTATATAAATAATTTAGGTTCAATTATATCTGCTTTTTCACATAAATTTGAAAAAATACTTTTTATCTTAGGAAAGTCTGAATCGTTAATCTCTTTGGCTTTGTACATTTTAAGGATTATTTTATCGGAGAACCAGTATGATCCAATATTCATTACTAGAGCAAATACAAAAGCCAACTTCATACCTGAGGAACCTCCCAAGTACTGACCAATAGAAATAAAAAATAAGGTCATTATAGTTAGTAAAAAAGTTGTTTTTAAAGTATTAATGTCGTCACCCTCCACACGATTGAAGATTATTTTTGAGAATGTATTTTTGATGATAATCTTCGGCTAGATAATATTCCATTGCTTTAACAACATCGGTTACAATTTTGGGAGATGTAGGATTTTTTTTATTTAATTCCAAAATTAAACTGTCAGCAACTTTCATTTGGTCAGAATTATAATAAAAAACAACAGACCGATACTGGCTACCAATATCAGGGCCTTGTCTATTGAGCGTAGTAGCATCATGAATCTGAAAGAAGAAATTGCACAAAGATTTATAATCGATAATTTCAGAATCATAACTAAGGTTTACAACTTCAGCGTGTCCGGTGAGGCCAGAGCAAACATCAAAATAGGTGGGATTTCTAAATGTACTACCCATATATCCAACCGAAGTTTCTACAACACCATCAAGATTCATAAAATTATTCTCTACACCCCAAAAACAACCTGCTCCAAACGTGGCTTGATAAATATTACTCATATGAATAATTATACCTTCTTAAATTATTTTTGTGAGATTAAGTTTATCTCCCCAAATCGACAAAATTAATTCATCAAAACACTTATGATCTTTCTTGTAAAATTCATATTTACTTATATTCTTTGCACACAAATTAGCTTCATTTAATATTTGAATATCTCTTCGTAAATTAGCTAAGGATAAATCCCAAAATTTTCCTGACTGCTCAACACCTGCGCCATAAAAAGCGCCCGGACCTCTGATTTCAAGATCTTTTTCTGATATATTGAATCCATCTAAATTATTTTTAAAAACTAGTAGTCTTTCTTTTGATATATCATTAATTTTATCTACCATCAAAATACACGTTGAAGAGTATTTTCCCCTACCTATTCTTCCTCTTAGTTGATGAAGCTGTGAAAGTCCAAATCTTTCAGGGTTATATATCATCATAACGGTTGCATTTGGGACATCGACTCCAACCTCAATCACAGTTGTAGAAATTAGGACTTTAATTTCATTGAGTCTAAACTTATTCATCACATTGTCTTTTTCCTCTGAGGATAATTTCCCATGGATTATTCCGATACTAAAATTCTTTAATTCTTCTTTTTTTAATTTTGAATAGAGTGACTTTATATCCACCAAGGATTCATTTTCAATATTTTCAGATTTATTAATAAGTGGGCATAAAATAAAAGCTTGTCTATTATTTTCTAGTTCTTTTCTAAGAAACTTAAATACTCCTTTAGAGTCTTTTACGCTAGCAATTTTTGTTACAATAGTTCCTCTATTTTTTGGCATCTCTTTTAAAACAGAAATATCATAATCTGTGAAAAAAACATTAGATAATGTTCTAGGAATTGGAGTTGCCGTCATAACAAGAATATCTGGATTATTGCCTTTTTCGGCCATTAATTTTCTCTGTAAAACTCCAAATCTATGCTGTTCATCAATAACAATCATTCCTAGTTTTTTATATTCTACATCTTCTTGAAATAGTGAATGGGTTCCAACAATAAAACGGATACTTCCAGAGCTTATACTCTTCTTTATTTTCTCTTTCTCCTTCTTACTTAAGGACGACTTAAGAATAGCGATATCTTTCAAGGGGACATATTTTTTTAGATATAAGTAATGTTGATCAGCCAGAATTTCAGTGGGAGCAATCAAAGCGGACTGATAGCCACTGTCGTAACTAACTGCCATAGATAATAGAGCAACTATTGTTTTCCCACTGCCAACATCTCCCTGTAGGAGTCTATTCATTTGAGAGTTAGAGGACATATCAGAAATAATCTGTTTTAAAACATTTTCTTGCGAAGTTGTAAGATCAAATGGAAAATTCTTTAATATATCCTCATAAAGACCTTTTGATTTATATGAATTATGTGTGATACCACTGTTCTTTGTTTGAAACTTTTCCTTATATCTTATACCAAGACATAGGATCAAGAATTCAAAGAATATAAAAGTCTTATGTGGAATGGAGTTGTAGATATCTTCTGATGACTCGGTATCTATGATAGGGCTACTCTTGCTTAAAGTTGGTTTATGGATAAGTAAAATTGATTCATTCATAGAACAAAGTTTGTACTCTTCTTTCAAATCTTCAGAAAAAAAATCTAAACTATCTAAGTCAATATTGCCTAGTAGGTTATTTAAAGTATTTGATAGCCTATTCTGTGTTAGGCCTTTTGTTAAAGGATAGATGGATGAAATTTTTCCAAAATCATCTTTAAGGATATCGTCGGATGCAATAACTACATTCTCTGGCTTAGGATTAACAACTTGAAGATACTTTGAACTTGAGCCGCTAACAGCTTTACCCGAAATAACAGCAAAACTTCCAACTTTGAAATTATCTTTTAAATATCTGTAAAAAGGATTAAACCAAATTATTTTTATTTTTGAAGAATTATCTTGGATTACGACTTCATAAATTTTTGTTCTAGACCTAAGAAGACCGGATGAAACAATTTCACCCTTAAAGGTAACCTCTTCATTCGGTAATATTTCTGATATATTTTTAGTATTTCTATAGTCTTTGTAGTATTTTGGAAAATAAAAAGCTAAATCTTTAATATTATTAATATTAATATTGGTAAAAACTTTCTGCATTTTAGGGCCTATACCAGGCAAGACAGTTAAATTAGATGAAAGTTTATATTTAGCTTTTTTCATTTTCTGGATGGAAACCAATATTAGAATAGTAAAAACCTATATCTTTCATTTTTTGCTTATTATACAAATTTCTCCCATCGAAGATGACTGGCGACTTCATTAAGGTCTTAATTTTATCAAAGTCAGGTTGCTTGTATTCACTCCATTCTGTATTAATTATCAATGCATCACAATCAGTGAGCAGGCCATAATTATCGTCAGAGAAAGTTATGGAATCAGAAAATAATTCTTTAAAATTGCCGGCCGCAACAGGGTCATGTGCAACAACTTTCGCACCTGCACCAATTAAATACCTTGCTATGTCAATTGAAGGTGCTTCTCGTATATCATCTGTATTAGGCTTAAATGAAAGACCCCAAAGAGCAAATTTCTTATTCTTTACTACTTTAAAATAATCCTCTATTTTTTTAAAAAAATTTACTCTTTGTTTAGCATTTACATTATCAACCGCTGAGCAAAGTTCCATATACATAGAATTCTGTTTCCCAATATCTATCAATGATTTAACATCTTTTGGAAAGCAAGAACCACCATAGCCTAAGCCAGGAAAGATAAAATGTCTCCCTATTCTTTTATCCTCAGACATAATCTTTCTTACACTTTCTATATCAGCTCCAACTTTTTCACATAAATTTGCAATCTCATTAATGAATGAGATTCTAGTGGCCAACATAGCATTAGATGCATACTTGGAAAGTTCTGAAGATTTAATATCAACCACAACAAGCCTAAATTCTTTTCTCATGAAGGGTTCATAAAGTTCTTTTAATTTTTTCTCCGCTTTTAATGATTCAACGCCAATAACAATCCTATCAGGAAACATAAAATCATTTAAAGCTGATCCTTCTTTTAAAAATTCCGGATTAGACGCAACATCAAATTCCTGCTTAGTTTTAGATGAGATCAGATCTTTAACCAAGTTAGTTGTACCAACAGGAACAGTACTTTTTGTAACTATGATTTTATATGAATTCATATAATGAGATAGTTCTAGTGCTGCGCTCTTAATGTATTCTAAGTTTGCAGATCCATCTTCGTTAGGTGGAGTTGGAACTGCTAAGAATATAATCTCAGAAGTTTCAATAGCAGATTTATAATCTGTAGTAAAATTTAATCTGTTTGATTTTACATTTCTTTCAACTACAGATGATAGCCCTGGCTCATAAATTCCAACTTTTCCCTTTTTTAGATCAGAAATTTTAGATTTATCAATATCAAGGCATATTACATTATTGCCTGAATCTGCTAGACAAGAACCCGTAACTAGCCCCACATATCCTGATCCAATCACACAAATATTCATAATTTCATATTATCTCTCGATAAAACCAAATTGGCAAATCCTTAGCAATTCACAATTAAAACATTGTGGATTTTTACTTGTGCATACATGTTTTCCAAAATTAGATATCTGATTTGAGAAATCAGTAATATTTTTAACATGTAAATCTTTGGCTTTCATAGATTCAATACTCTTTATCAGTTCATTGCTGAACCCTAAACGAGAGAAGACTCTAATAACATGAGAATCAAACAAGAAGAATTGTACATCAGAGGTTAACGTTAAAAATTTTTTTGCTGCTTTTTCACCAACACCAGGAATTTCCATTAAGCTTTCATAGGTATTAATTGAATTTAGTTTTATTGTACTCTTAATCATAGTGCAAAAAGATACTAATCTTTTTGCCTTAACGTTGTAAAAACCTATAGGTCTAATAATTTCTTTAATTATATTAAAGTCTGCTTTAGCTAATAACTCAATAATTGGGTAGTTGTTAAGAATTTGTTTGCTTAGCCTATAAGCGGTATCTTCTCTAGCACGAGGAGAAAGGATTAAGAAGACTATAAGGTGAAAATTATCAAAAAAAACAAGATCAGCTACCTTTAGCTTAGGATTAGATGAAATATATTTACTAAAGGTAAAAAAAGAGGATTTGTCCAAAAGAGATGTTATCCATTTCTTTCTGCGGGACTTAACCCTTCATAATCAAAATCTTTAGCTTTATCGATAAAACTGCTCCATTTGTCTGGCAATTCATCTTCATGATGTATTGCTTGAACAGGACATGGGTCAACACAAGCCCCACAATCTATACATTCTTCAGGATTTATCATTAACTGTGACCCTACATCGTAGATACAATCTACAGGACAAGCTTCGACGCAAGCTTTGTCTTTTACATCATTGCAAGGTTCTGCTATTACATATGGCATAAAATATCTCCTTTATTCTTTATATATATTGTATCTAAGTTTTTATTTTTCGCAACAAAAAAGTCAATATTTTAGGGTACTTATGTGGATACCGGATATCCACGATATGGGACATCCATGATATATTTAATCTATATCAGATACTTCTTCTTTTTCTTCTAGAATCTTTATCTTTTCTATAACAACAGATGTTTTATCATATTTAATATAAATATAACCCAAACTAATGCTTGTAATTATGAAGAAAGTTCCCAACCATTTTGTTAATTTTCTTAAGAAAGATGAGGAATCAGCGCCAAAAACAGATTCAGATGAACCTCCAAACATTGACCCTAAATCGTCACTCTTAGAGGGTTGAAATAGAATTGCTAGCACCAAAAGAATTGAGACTATTCCATGAAAAATGATTAATGAGCTTTTAATTGTTTCTACCATCTTATTTTACAACCTTCATTACAATATCACAGAATCGATCACAATCCATACTTGCATTTCCAACGAGGACTCCATCTACATTATCAAGCCTAGATATTTGTTCTATATTGGCAGTATTTACGCTGCCACCATAAACTATTCTGGGTAAAGATTTTGAAGAAGGGAACATGTTACTAAGTTCATCTGAAATGAAATTATGGACACTAGATATATCATCAACACTAGCAGCTTCGCCTGAGCCAATAACCCAGATTGGTTCATATCCTATAACTATTTGGGGTAAGAAGTTCTCACTAACACCTCTTAAGCCTCTTTGAAGTTGATCAGAGATAGATTCGAAAGTTTTCTTTCTTCTTCTCTGCTCAAAAGATTCACCAACACATAATATGATCTTTAAACCTTTTTCGATAGAGCTCAAAACTTTTTTATTAATCATCTCATTTGTCTCCAACAAATGCTGTCTTCTTTCAGAGTGACCAATCATCGCCCACCTGCATCCTAAGTCTAAAAGCATATCAGCAGATACTTCACCAGTATAAGGTCCTTCTTTTTCCCAGAATATATTCTGAGATGAAAGCTCTAATTGTGAACCAGTAATCAGTGAACTAACTTTTGACAGATAAGGAAAAGGTGGTGCCAGCACAACATTTAATCCGTCTGTTACATCTAAGCGAGACAATATGCCCCTGACAAGTAAATCAATGTCTTTAAAATTAAGATTCATTTTCCAGTTGGCAAAAACAAGTTTATTTCTTTTCATATCAAAATAACTCTAAAACAAGTTAAGTATATTCTTTAATATACTCTCTCATCTTATCAAGTCCAATTTGAATGTTTTTCAATGAGCTAGAATACGAAAACCGTACATATTTTTTAAAACTAGGACCAAAATCAATGCCAGGAGCAACCCCTAATCCAACACTCTCAAGGATATCCATAGATAAACTCAAAGAATCATTAGTAAATTTACTCATATCTGCAAAAACATAAAAAGCTGAGTCTGGTATGTAAGGTAAGCTAATACCCATATCAATTAAATTTGAAATCATATATTCACGCTTCTTCTTGTATCCATCCAGCATTTTATTTATATCATTATCACTAATGCTCAAAGCACCAATAGCTGCGTTCTGTGAAATTGTTGGGGCACAGATATACATGTTCTGATGAAGTTTTTGAACACCTCTAATTAAATTCTTTGGAACTATTAAATATCCCAGTCTCCATCCAGTCATAGAGTAAAACTTGGAAAAACCGTTAATAATAATTGCATCAGATTTATACTTGAGCATTGTATCTGGACTATGGATATAACTCAGACCCTGATAGATTTCATCTGAAATTATATTGATTTTCAAAGTTGATAAAAAGCTTAGGACATCATCCTTCTGTGAAACACCTGTAGGATTTGATGGAGAATTAATTATTAATACTTTATCTTCTTTATTTATAAATTTTTTGAGCTTGTTTGTATCTATCTGGTATCCATCTTTTGCATGTGTCTTAAAAACTCTTACCTTTCCTCCTAAAATTTTAATCAGCTGTGGATAACAAGGATAGTAAGGCTCTACTAAGACAACTTGATCTTTATTTTTAATCAATGATATTAAGGCTAGAATAAGTGCCGCTGAGGAGCCTGTTGTCAAAATAACTTCATTTTCCGACACCTCCACCCCAAACTTAGCTTTATATCTATCAGCAATTTTTTTTCTTAATGATAGCAATCCTAAACTACTTGAGTACTTATCCTTACCTTTATTTATGGATAACTTAGCATGTCTTCTTATTAATTCATGGACTTTATAGGTAGGTTCTCCTATTTCCAAATGAGTTATATTTTTTCCTCCCTTTTCAAGCTCTTGGGCCTTTTCAAGTATCTCCATTACGTAAAAGGGCTTAATTAAAGAAAGTAATTTATTATTCATTAATCTATTCTATTAGAAAAAAAATAAAAATTAAAGTAAAAGGAT
>Ga0315316_10000383_pt1 | contig 28887 bp, 5 predicted proteins | sample M160m3416metaG_FD_203702 | JGI IMG/M metagenome (GOLD analysis project Ga0315316, IMG submission 203702) | Ammonia-oxidizing marine archaeal communities from Monterey Bay, California, United States - M1 60m 3416 | ecosystem: Environmental > Aquatic > Marine > Intertidal zone | place: USA... | reverse complement strand
ATAACGCGCTGCCGCCGGCGCCGGTGCCTCCCGCCTTAAAAGAGCCGGAGTCTATATATCCGAGAGCGCCATATTCAACACCTTCGTCGAGCATTCCGCCGAAGCCTCTCTGGTATCCGCGAGCTTCCATGCCAATTACGTCTGTATAATAGCAGGGTTCGTATTGACCCAACATGACCATCGCTCCACTAATGGTGCCATCATGAGCCTTATAACGAAATGGGTGCAACGGTCCACGGTGATTTACCCAGTGGTTGCTTGCGCTTGGAACTACCGGTGGTGGTGCTGCTGCTTGAGACTTCCAAACCTTGACCATCATTCTATATTCGGGAATAACCTGATCTCCGTTATGTACAACTGCGCTGACTTGACCAAAGTTGCCATCACTTTCAGGCAGAGAAGTAAATGATTGCATGCCTCCGTCTGCAAGGAAGAAGCTTGGCACTTCTGCCAAGAAGTTGTGCATCATCATCTTGTACAATGGATCGCCGCGACCATTCCAAGAAGCAGTAACGTTCATGGATGCGCTGGGGTGGGGTTCCATATCAATCAATGGAACATTTGTAAGATATTTTTCTGGCTCAACCAAAGTTTCAAATGGAAGCCGGTTGTCGAAGTACTCGTTCAGGATCTGATAGTTTCTACCGCCGTCGCGATCAACAGATGCAGTGGTAGCAAGCTTCCTATGCAACACTGGGTAATCAACTGCGATGCCAGATTTGATTGTATTAAAGAGAATGCCGGGAGCCATGAACGGTCCATAGAAAGGACGTTTCGCTGCTGCAGCATTTCGTCCATGTGTCTCAAAGCCGGACTCATACTGCTCTCCCGAGCCTCCGACTCTGGGAGATGTAGGATCGACAATCTCATCTACATTAAAGTTGTACGCAGCAAGATCTCCCATACTGTAAAACATTGCCGTATTGATGCCGGATGCGCCGGCAGAGGCGCCTCCGGCGAAGTTTGATACGATGTTGACGCCGGTGCAGTTCTCGGTGAGGGTGACATTGCCGTTGGCGCCGGCGTAATTCTGCTGAATCGTAACGTAAGTAGAGTAGTTGTCCACGTTGGAAATCCAAGCGGTCACCTGATCAGCATGGTTCGAGCGGGAGATGGCTTCGATGAACTCGCGTGCTCGAATATTCGAGCCTAAGGAATTCTGCACCGTGGAACCTTTAAACCAATCGAGGTCAGTGGCATGGGTGGTGTTTGATGAGGCGTGCGTATAAGTGACTGCGGCGGCTGCAGTGTTCGTGCTAGATAGTCCTACGAACGAGATTTCCTGACCATTGGTCGGACCAGCGGTGTTGTGATTGAACTTAATCACAGCCTCGGCATAACCGGTGGCGAGAGTTCCCAGTGCGAATCCGGCGCCGGGTTGGACCCATGGACTAAAGCCGTACCATGGAGTGGTGTTGTTTGTGGGCTTCGTGTTAGAGCCGGAGCTATCTTGTCGAATAAAGGAAGAAGCTATATCATTAATGCCTAAATCTGACTTAAATGTAACATGCTCATCATAACTGTCCATGAACTGTCGGCAAAGGTCTACAGTGCGAAGCTGTGGGTAGAAACCTTCGTACGGCAAGAATTTGATCATTGCATCGCAAGTCAATGTCAACTGATACGGCTCTGCAATATCGGCATGCTTGTCACGAATCGCATCAAATAGAGCCGGTTTAGCCGTAACAGCGTAGTCAGACATAAAGGATGCAGTAGTAGCAGAGCCGACACCAGTGGTGTGCGATGATCCTGTAAGTGGTCCGCCATAGGAAGAACTGGGGTTCCCATGGAGAACGAGCCATTCGCGATCCCTAGACTTAAAACGCCCCTGTTTGTCGAGAACAAAATAAGGAATCCTATCGCTGATACGGTATTCCGGAAGCACTTGCCTGTCTTGAGACTTACCTCGCATATCCTCAAACCAATCTGCGTAGTTGGCGTAGAACGGCGACTTGCCAGACTGTTCTGGAGCTTTCCACTCCCAGTCGCTGACGTAAAGCCCTTCGACTGTGTGTCCGATTGATCTAGTGAGTTGTGAAACGGCGCGGTCGCCCATATCGAGGTAGTCAGCAGCAATAGAAGCGGTGTGTGGAATCGTCGCTTTATTGGTGGCATGAATGGTTGGGAAGAACGGATCTAAGCCATCGCCCTTGCCGTAAGACGAGGCGCCAGTAAGCGCTGATGTTTGCGAAGCAAAGTTGAATCTTCTGCTATAGGCTGCTTTGCCGGCGGAAGGAGAACAATAGCTGTCGCGACCAACCATCATATGCGGTCTGGAGTATGATGGTCCAAAAGCGATATTTGTTGCAGCGCATGCCACATATCGCTCAGCAATATTGGACCCTGCCATGTTGTTTCTCGCGAAGCCGATGACTTCGGCAAGGTTGTCGAAGTTGGTTTCGGTGGTTAGACTAGAAGATATAACAGCTAGCCGGTCGAGCCCGCTAATAGCCTCGGGATCCCAACCATATTTTAGCCCATTATGGAACCATGTAAATTGATTTTGCAGAATTCCCGGGGCACCGAAGGTTCGCGCTTGCTCGATGGATTTCATTTTCATGAAGCCCCGGTTGTGCCCTAGGGCATCGGAACCAGATGCTCTAAACTGAGCAGCGTTAAGAAGTTCGTCGAAATCCATTCTGCCCAAGCGCCATGAATCTGCGTTGAATCCGCGCACGGTGCCCGGGCGAGTCATGGTCATCGAACCACCGTCCATTGGCCATACGCTAGCGGAAAATTCTACATACATGGCATTCTCGGTCTTGGCTTCTTCGTTATGGAAGACGCTGTAGATGGTGTCCGTGCTGTAGTAATAGTGCCTCGATGCACCGTCTCCGCGATGGAATTTGAGTGGAGCCTGTCTTGACCGGTATTTAGAAGAGGCAAAATATGTTCTTCGACCGGTGGGGCTATGATCTGCCCGAGATTCGTCCGTTAAACCAGAATACTCCGCCCCTTCGTCACTTGCCCAGTAACCAACATCAAAATGCGCTCGGCTGCGATAGCCTGCGCGACCAACATTTTTTGCTTTCGGAAAAATGGTTTCCCTGTATATTAAGCTTACTAATGTGTATGCATTGTCACCATTAATGTCTGTCTTTTCCGTGTACATTTCATAGAGATCATCATACGCGGTCCTCTCACTCTTATAATTTAATAAACCTACATCGGTGTTAAGCTTATTGATCGGAAAGTTCTTGAGATTGTTTTGATATGTGTTTTTGACATAAAGCAAGTCTTCGGTCGTAGAATAATGAGTGCCCTCAGGTCCACCCATAGCTCCCAAGCCCGGGCTGAAATGTGCTTCAGCAAAGTCGCCAACCTGAATGGTGGTGATTATCGACTTAGAGGATCGGTCTACAACTGGTACATAATAATGATGGTGTGTTCTTTCTGCAGTATTGATATGACCTAAGCGCTTGAATGCTGCAACAGCATCCTTGCCGCGCATCCGGCTTCTGTATCTGCGGCGACCGACGAAGCCCGGTTTTGGATTCTCAACCCTGTCAGACTGAGGATCTACCAAAACATAACGGTTGTTCTCGCGCATGGTTCTTGCAAGAATGTGCTCGCCGGTACGAATCTGCTTCCATGTCGGATATCCGTACGGTCCATTGCGCTTCCACATCAAGCCGTTGAAGATACTGGCAACAGACTGGTTAACAGCGTAATGCTGATGATCTGTAGAAGAGTTCGTAAAGTCTACATTTTCGTGCTCGGAGCTTGCCGCTGAACCTGACCAATACATGGGAGCCAGATCTTGGCGAATCTTCTCCTGATCCCACAGATTCCACGGGGAATTCGTGTCAACAAAAGCGCCCTGAAGACGAAGGGCATCGGAGGCGGGGGAAAGCTCGCTGGCTTCAATGCCGTCGTTGTCGCCATCTGAGTCGCGACCATCATTATACATTAACGTGCCGTTAACATAGTTATGTAAGTTGCCAATGCGAGAACTATATGCAAATCCGCCGCGTCTATCGTTTGTGTTCGCGCCGATGACCTGCTTCTCGTCTGCCGCCAAGATACCGCCTGAAGCGAAGAAGCCCAAGGCAACAGCGCCTGAGGCATCTGAAAGCCAAGTATTCTGCTCTTCACGAAGGTTCAAGTTGAGTATGTGGGCGTTTTGGATGTCCTGAGTTCCCAGAGACTTAGCGATACCAAAATATCGGTAGCCTCGGTCGGCGCTGTTGGCGTGAGTGGACGAGTCGCCCAGTGCGCTGCCGGCATCGCTAGCGCTAAGAAACAGAATCGGGTCAACTGGTCGAGAGCCGGTGAGTGTCGGGACGTTAAGAGACGACATGTGATACCCGTAACCTAACTGTGGAAGTGTTGAATCGCTGCCAGACGGCGCCAAAGACGCACTAATCCAAGCATACTGATAATCATTTTGTGGGATTGGGCGAGTTACATAGTCGTTATCGTAACGCCACCTATCGACAACAGCGGGATGACCGCCGGCACCCATCTGGGTGTCTCCATATGTAGAGCCCTGTTCGCCAACTGCCATACCGCCGTCAACAGTAAACCAAGTCCCAAGTTCGTTACGAGCTTCTGCCTCGTTGCTCCAATCAATTGAGTTGGCTAAAGTCCCGCTCAAGGCGTAAGTTATAAGGATAGTTTGATAGTAGTTTGAGTTTCTGTTAGCGTAGTTTGAGACCTCAAAGCCTGTTGTACCTCTGATCGCATTTCCAAGTGCAGTTATGTTTGCAGCACTATCAACGATTGCAGAGCCTGTAGTGTGAATACCAATGAGATATGGATCAGCCGATGAACCCGCTTTTGTAAGGTCGGTAACATCAACGCCGGTGTTGTCTACACTGGCTTTCCATTGATAGTGGTGTGATGAACCGGTGGCATCTTGAATAATAACTGTGGAGCCGGCGGTGGGCAGCTTTGTGTATAGGTTGGCAATAGCGACGATTCTTGCTACCGGAGTTGGATCTAAATCTGCCTCTTCATCGCTGCGACCGACGCGGAACCCAAAACTCGGGTTTCTGTTGACCTTGTGCCATGATGTCTGCGTATCGTAAGTACCGGCAGTCGCGCCACTTGTGACAGTCGGCAAGCCGAACCTGCCCATGGGAAGGCGACGGAGTGACTGCAATCCCAATCGTGGGTGCGCAGCCATGTCGTGGGTGCTTGCGCTAATGTTGTATTGCTCACCGCTTGAAGAGCCTAAGACTTCAAGGTTCCGCCATGGGTATGCGTTGTATACAGAATATTCTTCTGCCGCGAGGTCAAGGAATCCCTTGGATTGGTTTCTTGGACCGCCGGGAGCAGAGAACCTGTTTGCGAAAATTGTATCTAAGTTAGTGCTGGAAGACGCTCTATTCTGAACTTCAAAATCCATATAAACGTGTTGATCATCAGTGCCGGCAGCACCACCCGAAATCGCAGAAACAATAACCCTTGCGCCGTCTGCAACTGAGGCTGAAGAGTGGGGATCTGCTAAATAGTTATATACAAAAATATCTGTGTTGTCTGTAGAAGAAAGATGCTGGGGATCACCGGTCGTGCTATTTGGCAAGAATGAGTGGCGCTGAGTCAAGAAAGTCTCGACATGTGTGGTCGCCGGAAGCGCTATAATGTTGGTTGGCGTAGTAACGCCCCATGACGCGCTGATGCCGGCAGTGGTCGCATTGGTCTTGACTTCTACAAACGAACCGGTCTGCAGAATATTGCGAACCGATTGGTTGTCTCTTAGGAACGGCTTCTGAACAGAGCGTCCGACTGTGTGGACGACCTCGTAGTTCTTTCTGTAGTTTCCAATGATCGTCCTTGCGGAACCGGTAGCAATCTGGTTATGGTAGTCAATAACCCAAGTGTCAGCAGTACCAGTGGCAGGTGTGGGAGGCTGAGTGTTATAAGCAAACTGAGTTGCGACGGTAGAGTTCTGGGCTGCCGTAAGGTTATAAATGCCGTACAGTGCATCGTCCTCCCATCGGTCACTCAGACGGTCTGTGTCGTATTCGTTGCGCCCGTCATAGAACAATACAGAGTTCTTGCCCTGACTTGTCAGAGAATGATCGCTGCTGTGATCGCCCATTCTCCACCATGCCAACAGGCTACCAGTATCAGACTGATATGCCAGAGTCCTCACCACGAATGGTGGACCTCCAGAAGCGGTGTTGGGGTGTGAATAATAGCCCCCGTTGCCCATTAGTTCTCGAACTTCGCCTTGTGATAGCGGTCGATTCCAAATGGTAATATCGTCCATTGAGCCGCTAAACTCATAGTTGGTTGAGCTATCGATCTTTCCGCCGATTACGACTGCCGGGGCGACATTAAGCGCATTATTTGAACTGTCTTTGCGGAAGGCGTGCGAAGCAGTCATTTGAATGACATACTTCTTAGGCTCGATGTTGGTCGTTACAGTCTGCTCGGTACCGTTAAGATAGACTTTCGGCTTCGCGTCGGTGTCAATCTCAAAGCCGTCTGACCCGGAGGTGCCGCCTTGAGTCGCGTCGTAAGTAACTGCTAAGTGCCACCAGCCCTCGTTGTCTGTAAGGTATGAGCCGCTTTTATCACTGTCAAGCGTCATTGAGCCTGTGGCTGTAACCCACTGAGCGTGACGACCATATGTGCTTTGCCCTATATCGCGATCAGCATCGGAAGTTGTTGGTAGCCGAATCGACAAGTAACCATGACTTGCATTTTTGTCGATTGTCCAGCCGCCATATTCGCCGCTAGGTCCAAATTTGGCGGAACCCATGGTAACTAATCGGCGGTTTGTGCCGTCATTTTTCATCCACAGCCATGTAGAGTATGTGAACTTGGCATTGCTGCCTGAGAAGTAGAATGGGTTGCTAGAGTAGTCAGGAGTCTCCGAGTGAATCATAACGGTAGCGGCTTCCCCCTCGTCGTTCTCGCCGGTGCCCTTTACATACGGACCATAAACCGATGCACTGACATAAAGAACATCGCCAGCCGCATCGCCAGAGGCTGGCCAGGTAACACCCTTTGAGTTGCCAGCGTAAATGTTTACAACCTTGTGGCGACCAACGTTTTGCGTTTCTGGGTAAAGATAATAATCTCCCGCAGAAGCCGTCTTCATCTGAATGTTTCTGATGTTAACTGGTCTCTTCGCGGTTTCATCGCGATAGTATCTACCGCCGATGGGTCGCCAGTTAGTAGCGTCACCTTGCGCGAAAGGATAAGGACCATGTGGATATGGATAGTCGGGTCCGGTCAGACCAACACCACCAGAGGTTGCATCGATAACACCGTCTGAATAGCTCATAGCCGTGCTTATGAGCATCAAGAAACCTTCTTCTCGATTTTGAAGTGTGTGCGTTCCGTCGTTAACGTCGGCGTGTCGGTACCTTCGACCTCCAACATACTTTTCAGTAAACGGACCCTGCAGAGGCAGTTCCTTGTCTTCACCGTATGTGTCTGTGTGAAGGTTAACTAAGTTAACACCTCGACCGAGACCACCAACCTTCGTAGTTGTCTGCGCCGGCGGGTCGAAATAAGCTTGCCCAATCTTGTGAGTGTAAGTCCCATCAGAACTAGTGTTGGTAATCGCAACACCGGTGCCGGTGTATACAGTCAACTCTTGATTGATTAATGCGGTGTAGCCTGCGTTAACATCCTCGGTGCTAGAAGAAATAACGTTAAATGGCATGACCAAGTTACCACGGAATGTAGTGTAAGAACTTGACCCCCAGTTTGGAGTATATGCGCCGCCGGCAACATATTGGCTACCAGCGTTTGATTTGAAAGTTTCCCAACCATCAATAACCTTATAGCCTTCTCGTTTTACAACGCCGCCGTATGAACTGGATGTGGGAGTATCACAGTTGGGAAGACTTGCGCTCGGTGATGCGTCTTTGTCCATGTCCTTCGCCAGCAAATAGCCAAGCGGGAAACCACCATAGATATGATAATCAAGGGGTCTTGGAGAGAACGGTACCGTAGCAGGATAAACATAATCCAACTTCTTAATGTCATCGTAGTTGATACCACCATGAATGATGGTGCTTCTGTGTACAGAGTATTTATAAGGAGTCGTATACTGTCTGTTAAACGTTTGTGCGCTGGCACTGAAAATGCCTGTACGGGAGGCGAGCGTGCCGGAGTAGTGCAAGTCGTTGGCGCTACCGCTTGTCGCACGCTTTGCTGTTGCAGCTAGGATCGGATGTTCACGGTCTGCTCGGCGACTCCACCATAAGCAGTTCTCGTTGTCGTCCATCATCTCAGCAGAGCCGGTTGAGCCTACTTCGACTGAACTGATCGAGTGGATATCTCTCGGAAGAGGGGCACGACCACGTTGGTAATCGTACAAAAGTTTATTAATGCCTTCAGCGCCGGCAGTCGGAGGATCGCCGTGGAATTCCATTGAAGGGAATTTGGTCTGATACTTGTTCCTTTCCAGAATATGGCTCTCGACCATCGTTCTCAAGCCTTCAGAAGAGTAGGCGGAAGCAGGCATAAGCTGCTCCAAGAACCTACTGACAGCGCTATCAACCCACTTGTAGTAGTCAACGTACTTGTCCAAGTCAGGGGTGTTGCCAATCCTTTCAAAGAATAGCTGACGAAGCTTGGCTAAGTCCTTATATTCATGTCGATATCGGTTAACTGGCTCGCCAATAAGGTTATCAAAGTCCTTAAGCGTTGCGAACATCTTGATCATTTCTTCCGAAATGGTCTGATACATGCTCTTCTCCATCGCATAAACAACCTTTGAAGGTCGCGTATCTCTGGTGAAGAACTCGTCGTCTCTTTGACGAATCTCAACCATATCACTGCTATACAGGTACTCTGGCAATACCATCTTCGCAGAAGGGATGTATCGTGTATTAACAACGTTCTTTTTGTTCGCCAAGAAGAAGTCTCCAACACCCAAGTGCTGCATCCTAACTTGCGGACTGAACTCTTCTTTGTATCGGTCGCCATGTTCCGCAGAGCCGGAGGACATATCAAGTACAATAAACTGTGCGTCCTCGGTGTTCAATGTGGATGTGGGACTATCCCCAGAGCCAGTGACATTATCAAAGTTCCAGTGAAGCGCCAAAGTCTCAAGCTGTGGCACATAAACGCCGCTCATAGCAGACTGGTATACAAATGCATTTTCGTATGGGCTTACGGTACCGTAGTTACTCTCGTCCATCGCGTGTGCAAGAATAACATTATCCGGCACATAGTTCATCCAATAACGGAGATTGCCGACATCAGCATTAGAATAGTGAAGTATGCTGCCAGTAAAGTCTTGGTGCAGAGCACCTACATAACACCGCTTAGACGACGACAAGAAGGTTTTGCCAACAGTCTCTGACACGGTGGTGGAAACACTAAATTCGCGCTGTACTATGTCAGTGAATACATTAACGCCGTAAAATTCAACATCAAACGAGTTATCAAGACCGGCATTAAAGCTGGTTGCAGTGACAGTTGTGACGCCACTCATATCAATAGACGTATTCCCTGCAGTACCATGGGCTGCTTGTGTAAGCACTATTCGCAATGGACCGGTTTGTTCAGTCGCGGCGATTGCAACATCGGATGCGTTGATAGCATCTATAATTCTTTCTCCTACTGATGCGGCACTACCTAGAGCACCATTAACACCAATGATTACATTATCTCCATCTTTGGTACCATCTACGGTTGTGACACCGCGCTTAAATATAAAACCTACTGCAAGTCCTGCAGCATCTGTAAGGGTAAAAGTTTCATCGGTGAGCGGTCCACCCGTAGTGGTGATTGCTGCTGTTGCGGCACTAGAAGAGCCGCTAATTTGGTCTTGCCATGGGTATTTCGAGGGTTTAACTCTAACCGCAAAATTCCATCTAGTGTCGTCGTAAATATCCTCATAATATGAAGAGGTCAGCACGCCCAAGTTGGATGAAGATAACTGGAAGTATGCTCTCTTAGATTCTAGCTTGTCCTTGATTGCCATAACGCGGAGGTCTACACCGTCGTCAGTTGGGAATCTAGTGTCTGTTGTACTATCGACCGTGCCCATAGCTCCGAACAGAGAAGACGTAAAGAACGAATCTTGATACCATGTCTCCATGTCCTCCACTTCAGGCTTAAGTGGGAAATAAACTTCGCACTCAATGGTTTGTGGGTTATACGCGCCAAAGGCACTTCCGCTGGCAGAACCTGTAATATAAGCGGCAGCATGAGGGTTATCGTACACACCATCTACAGACATTGACATTGCTTGATAAACAGTCGCTTGATGGCGATCTGGGTGTGAGAAGCTTACATAGTTTGTCTTGTTCGACGTGCTGCGGCGATTGTCTTTGAACACATAATCCGATTGGTCGGAGTATACATTAAGCTTTACAATCTCATCATCAACGCCAAAACACCGCAACATATTGCGGAATGACTTTTCCGTACCCTTTGACTTGAAAATATAGAGCAAGTTGGCGTAGATGTTGGTATAAATCTGATTTCGAGTATTTGCTAGTGTCTCAGCATATTCCTTCTTTTCGTTGCGATGTAAGAAGTTCTCGATGAATTCTGCTTCTTGCAGTAGTTCCGGTGTGGCGATTCCAAATTGTGAAACAAGCTTCTCTGCGAAGGGAATCGGCTTGTAACTAGCCGAATGTGCAGTCTGCGTATAAGCCGTTGAGTATCGCTCTTTAAGTTTACCCAATGCTTCGATCTGCAGATGCAGTTTGTCAAAGTAACTGCCCATGATCTGGGTCATTTCACTCAGTGTTTCGCTCTCTTCCGCACCCTCTTCGGAGGTCCAAGACGGGAAGCCGGCAGCTATTTTTGAAGGATTGAGATTATCGTGCGTAGAACCAGACGCAGCTAATTCGCCACGGAGACCGGAAACTTCTGGGTGTGCCCTGTAAATAATCGGATCGTGAAACTCATGCCCGTTGTGGCTACCAGAAGTCATTGCTGAGCCGGTATTTCTAACCTCTGCTACGCCGCCGCGCCACCAGCCGTTTGAGATTCGACCGGAGTAATCCAGAACCGTTGTGTCGCGGCTTGACGTGTGCATGACCCCTTCGTTGAACTTATAATAAACTCCGAGACCGACATTGGCTACATCTGTGTTTGTTCCGCCGGCGACCTGTGTGTGCCAGTATCTTCCGATTTGCTTTGCATCGCGCACAAGCTTCCAATAACGGAACTCGTCTAATGAAGCTGATAGTTTTGCTCCACCCTTGGCAATCGTTGTCGTGTCATAGTATCCTGTTGCGCCGGATGGAGGAGCGCGGAGAGCGCCCAAGTTTGCAGTAATCGAACCGGTGACCCGACCCAGCGCAGATGAACCCAACTTAGAAGAGCCGCTGACTTGTCCATTAACGAACAGCCTTGCGTTAACGCCGTCGTCATCCGGATCGTTTTTAAGTGTAATCGCATAATGCTTCCAAGTGCCGTCAGCCACCTCTGATGGAGTGATGGTTGCGATGGGCTGATTGACGAACCCTGCTGTACCTGATTGGGCTGTAAGCCGGATGGCTGAACCTGCGTCTGCACCGCCTGTAAGTTCGATCATCAATCGACCGTAGCCGGATGAAGATGAATTCTCGTTGTTCCAGAGGTCGAAGATTACTTCGCGCTCGGTCTTGCTAGTGTAGAAGGCGTTCTTGAGCAACCAGAACTCAACGGTTACACCTGTCCGGAGGTCAAACTCCATGTTGTACTCTCTGGCTGAACCTGAGTCGTATACATTAGAGAATGTGAAAAGCTTTTTCGCGCTTACATCTTGAACCTCAAACGTGCGATCAGATGAGCCGGTGTGAGGACCAGCCTTAATCTCAATATATTCTAAGATATTGCTATCACTAGTGTTCGGCATACCCCAGCCGCCAATCTCACCAGAGCCGCTGACCATAGAAGACCAGCCGCCGGAGCCTGACGTGGTTCCGAGAGAGACATACCCTGTTGATCTCGGATATCGGTTATCGAAAATCCAGCGGTCAAGGTATGATGAAGAGTTTTGAAACTCTACTTTTTCAGCGCGGGAACCATCATAAGGATAAGTGTTCGTGATTCGCTCAATGCTGTCAACATAATACTTTTCAGCAGAGCCGTATCTGGCAAAGTTAGAAGCAGTTGAAAAATCTACTGAAGGTACAAAAGTGTCTTTGTCCGCGATATACGCTTCCACATACGCTTCTGACTCGGCTTCATATGCTACCTTGTCCGCGCTGCTGGATTGTGTTGTTTTTGTACTCTCGAATAAATCTTTAAGACTCATGTTTCTCTACTCTGAACTTAAACGCTTCTGGTTGCTCCACATAAGAGCTAAGTGCGCCGTTGTAATATGCGAATTGGATAGCATATCCGTACCCCGGCTCAAGCAGTTCCATGTCTAAGTCAAAATAGTTGCCTGAGACATCGAATGATAACTGCGTTTCCATGGTGCTACCGGTGCCGTGAGGGATTACTACATAATCATCTGTAATTCTGTAAATCTTGAAGGAGCCACTATCAATGCTCAAATTGGGAATTGTAGCAGTTGCCTTAGAATAAATAGATGGGCTCCAACCTTTTTCGCGGACGAAAAGCCTGAATCTAGCTGTTTCGTCTGGGTGGTAAATCGCCTTAAGGTTAGTAATCTTTGTTACATGCCTAGGTGTGGGATTATAATCGGAAGCTTCCAACAGTTCTGGGTAAATAGAGCCTGTGTGCCATTGAGTGTCGTCAATCTCTCCCGTACACCAGACATCGAATAGTCTGTTCACCGGCGTAGAAGCAGCGGTCATGCAGACATCCACACTATAGACGCCTGTTGAGACCCAACTTCCAGTAGCTGGAGTGGATGAGGACATCTCGTCGGACACGGACACTTGAATCAAAGAATTGGTATCTGGCTTAGAGTTATCCGCAGAGCCAGAGTACATATGGATATATACGCTTCCTGTGCCGCCGGCTTCTCCATGAGATGCGCTCACATGAGGCAGGTTCTTTAACTGCCCTCTAACATAGTTGTATAAAAAGAGTGTGTTTTTGTTATCGTCTGCCCCTGCCAAAGAACTACTGTAGAAGAAGTTTGCTCTGTCGTCCTTATCGGCAGAATCCCAACGAGCCTCAATGACAGGGCGCTTGTAAAAATACTGGCTCGATCTTGCAAAGAACTTTTTACTGTAATAAGAACTAGATGCGACTTCGTGGCTGGAAGATAGCATGACTCCAACACCATAATTCGTGTAAGTGCCGGCTAGCCAGTATTCGACCATGCCTGTGATGTCAACTTCCAAGTCTTCTGTGCCGTCAACAAAGTTGCTCGAATAATACAAACTAGTCTGGTAGTCACCGCCTTCGGTTGTCCACGCCGTCACGCCGCTGGACTGGCTTTGTGCCGCCACCCAGTTACAGTATCCATAATCGGAATAAGAGTCAGCGTCGATACCGGTACCTTCGTCCCAGTTTCTAGAGATTGCTTTAACCATTAAGGTGTAGTTTGTAGGCACCGTGAAAGGGTGGACAGCATTAAACATGCGTAAGTAAAACGAAACGTTTCCGCTAGCAGGTAACGAGCCGGCGGAGCGGTCTGAAGTGATGTTGTCTGTTGGGAACTTGACCAACAGGCGAGAGTTCTCGGAAGATGTTCCCTGCGCTTGTCCGTAAATATGAAAGATCTCCATGCTGTCTGCTGCGCCCATGTTTGAGCCAGTCGCATGCGAGGTCATGTTTGCCTTGAAAGCATTCGTGATAGTCGTGTCTGCAAACGCAGTATATCTTTTAATGCCCATTAGACTGTAACTCCCTTGATATCTTCAAACAGATACTTGATTTCCAGAACAACATTCTCTGGTGTTACCAAGAATCGACCGTCTGGGGTCTTTTGTTTCTCAAAGTCGAAACGAACGTCGGAGTATTTATCGCCGATCTTCTTGGTGATGTCAACATCAACAACGTCTGAAACTCCGTCGATTCTGCCAAGAGTGCGATAGACTTCTGTAATCTCCAAAGGCTCGCCAATGTCATGCTTGTGGCGATATCTACGCCTCAGAATTTTTGAGCACTTTGAGAGGACATCATATTTGTTCTTGCCCGCTTCGACAACGATGGCATATTCAATACCAAAATTCACAATTTTTGCATCCATGATATCGATAGTATCATTAATCATTCTATTCTCATTTAGCCAAACTTTCAAATTGTTTTTCAATGCTCCGTTGGCGGGAACAAATCGGCGCCGTTCATCCTCGGAAATAATGTAAATATTAAGGTTTCTCTTGAACGAATCTGTGTCTTGTAAAACGTTGCAACGAGTGATCGCTCCGAACTGTGGGGGCATAGAATAAATCAGGGCTTGATAATCCTTTTTTGTTACTGCCCGGTTTTGAGTCGCATAGTTGTCGATGGTTAAGCGGCGGATTTCGTCTACGCTTGGCAATGAAACATCGCCGACTACACGTTCGTCGTTTGAGCACTCAAACGATCCCTTGACATTATTAACTTTGGTCTCGCTCAAAGATGCACGGTTGGCAAACTTGACTTTAAGGTTTTTAATCTGGGTAACCGAGTTGGGAGAAGCGGTTGGACTGCTGGTCGAGTTAACCCTATATTGAATTTTGAGAGTCGTGTTCGAGGGTCCAACGCCAAACTTATCGCTCTTAATAAGGTTAGTTGGATCAAACGAGGTGTCTGTGATGTAGTTTCTGGCGTGGAGATCCATGACCACATTGGCTGGATCTAGCAAATCTCCAGTGACAGAGCCGGCTTTGAGTTCCTGTTCGGAGCCGTAGCCAAAAACGAGATATGTTCTTCGCTGGTCTCTTTCCACTACGAAGCGACGGGGTACCGCAAAAGGCTTTATAATCGCTTTGACGTTGTTACGGTGAACTCCCAGATTCGGCACTTCCCGATATACCACATCTTGCGACAAGTAATCTACCTCATAATAGTCATGCCCTTCCGAGTCACGAACGCGGAGAATTTCTGCAACATTCATTCCAGACATTTCTATTTTCCGGAACTTTTTAAACCCATCAATGTTCACTTCTTGGCGAGCGATGATACCGGATACGATACTCCCTCTGGCGCGTACAACATAGTGGGTAGGTGCGCCGTTTTCATCAACGCGACCGACAACAACTTCGTTTGAAGAGTGACCGAAATCTACATCCTGAGTCAGCACAAAGCCGTCGCCACCCGTTGAACCAAACTGGCTACCCTTTAGGGCGATGGGAAGATAAGCGGTATCCGGACCCAGACCTGTTGTGGCAGCAGGGCAAAGACAATATAACGTAATAATGCCATATGTGCTCGGCTTTCCTTTAAACTTGTACCCCAACTGGCGGCTTAATCGAACAACATTATTGTATTCGAGAGCGCTGTCAAGGAATAACTCGTTAACAGAGAAATCCAAATAGAAGGATAGCACGTCACCAACGTAGGCAACGCTGTCCAAAATCATTGCACCGAAAGATGCCTCACTAAAGTCCTTGTATGTGTCGGGGTAGTAGCGTTTAGCATAATCTACTAACTCCGCTTTAATGCTGCCAAAATCTCTCGCAGTATACTTGATTGGAACCTGCTTGCTCTCATCATCCCATTTTGCCATTTATGTGTATCTCCTGCAAATAATAAGTAGTTTCTTTCTCAACTTACTTCCACTTCTAGCTCGGCTTGCTGATTCAAGGGTTTGATAATAAAAATTATTTTAATCTGAATGGTGTTAGCCGGCACTGTGTGGTGCCCTGTACCTTGAGAAGCAAACTGAATATCCGTCAATTCTATATACGGTAACCATCTTCCAACTTGATTGTAAATTATGCCTGAAATTGTGGAGTAAGTCGAAGAGTGATCTGTCTCAAAGAGAAACCTTCGGATGCCGCACCCAAAATCAGGAATCATTATCCTTTCTCCCGGGGAAGTCAACAAAAGCATTTTCAAGTTTTGGACCACTAGATCGCGGTAAGTCTTGTTAAGTTTGATTCCGTCTTTAGAATCAACCGTTAGCGGTGCTACTGGTGATAGTCCTTCTGCCATTATTCATCAGCCTCCCCTTCATCTGGGTTACAATCTGCATCCTCGCCGGTACCGCCGTCTGGCGGTGGAACAGCCACACTCGACTTGCCCATACGCATGTTGTGTTTTTCCATTGGTGTTAGTGCTCCCAAAGCCAGATAAGCCAAACCAAGCGGGGTAATCGGGGGTCCGATGCCGGGTCCGAAGGGCGGAGGAGGAATCAAGTTGAATGGTAAAGCCATCAAAGTTGATGGGAATTTAGCAATCTTTCCTTGATCACCGTCAGCAGCCACTCTAATTAGTTTCGCGATCATGATATTCGGATCTATTGCCTCACATATTCCCTTAAAAAGCATAGGAATTGTATTTAACGCCATTTTAATCGGCAAGGGCAAGCCTCCGCCATCGGTATCTGTGTTAACTGAAGCGACTTCCATAGAGGTTGTTTGACTGGATGCATCGAATGAGAACCCATCGCCACCGGTGCCGATGTCATGGTATAAAGTCCAGAAAAGATTGCGACACTCTTCCTTCGTGGAGGCGAAAGACATATCGATGCCCGGGACACTCACTTCCGTCATCATCGCGCAGTAGTTCCACAGGTTTGTGATAATATCATTTTGGCGGAAGCATTTCCTGAATAGGAAGTTCCAGTCGTCTTCTTTCCTCAGTTTCTTTTTCAAGTCTTTCAGCTTGTTATCCAGTGCAACCTCGGCATTTGTCCATGGTGTTTCATATGACGCGACCATAGTGGCGATTGCCTCATAGTCTGGCGGAGTCGCTGTTGCTGCATCTCTGTATCCTCTTGCCATGGCGTCTAAGCCTGAAACTGCTGAAGCTGCGGCTGCGGCTGCTCTTTCCAGACATTCTAAATCCCATGGCTCGCATTCTGCAGCGCCCTCAACTGCTCCCCAAGTCTCACCCAACGTTTCTTCAAGCGCAGCAGTAATGGGGTTTCCGGCAGAAATCGTTGTCTCCACCAAAGGAATCGATATGTTGTAAAAGCGCTCTTGGAATGAGCGAATAGCAGATACGTCTACCATATCCGTTGCATCCTCTGCCTCTTCTTCGGCAGCGGTTTCTGAATCTGTGTCCGTGGATGCTTCGGAGTCCTCTGTTGCTGTAGTAGACGGCATTGGGACGCTAGCATTTTCTTCAACATTGAAGTTGACCCCTTCCAACTGTAGGAACGCACCTTGCATTCTCGTTACATCAGGGATCACCATGTCACCAGTTGTGCCAAACATAGAGGAGAGCAACGTGACCATGGATGATGTTGCATCGCCGCCCTCAACAAGATTGTTGCCGTCCGTGCCATTGGTTGGATACATGTAACTAAGACGCAATCCGTAGTGAGCCTCGGTTATTGTATACGCTGTCAAAGCTGCAATAGCCATCATATCAGGCGTTTCCGTGCTTACAGCAGCAATCAGCCTCTCAAGGAATTCTTGGAAGTTGGCGGGGTGCCAGTATTCATCTCCAACCTTAATAAACTTCTCCAAGTAGAGACCGCCACGTACTTCTGTTGTGGCTGGGTGACTCAATGGCGTAAAGAATACTGCGTTACCCGGATAGTGCCAGTTGTTCGTGAGGCTATAGTAGACACTGTTGACCGTGTTTGAGCCAAACAAAGCTGTTGTAGCTTCTTCGGGGCTAATCTGTTGCCATCGTGATTCGAGAGTCAACATTGCGCCTGTTGGCAATCCAGTGTCCGGATCAGTCTCTGGAAGACCTGTCTCTGGATCTAATACTGGAGTTTCGCCGCCGACGTATTCCAAGTCCGTACTACTGAAATCTGTCGCTGTAAAGCTGAACATTCTTGGCAACGGAATATTGTCCGGAAGGAATGGGCTAATCCTCTCGCCGGCGTTGATTGCCGTTGCATCCATCGGAGTCCATATTAGGGTCTCTGCCGGCATGTCTGTATCTTCTTCCGATGTGCCACTTTCTGGCTCTTCGGGATCTGCTGGTGCGGGTGCTGGACCGCTATAATATGTCTGGAAGCCATCGGTTGCGACTTCAGGTCTCGGGTTCATAAGCAGCGTAGTCAGCAAATCAGCTTGAGAGAGCATGCCGGATACATCCATATCATCTGGAATGGGATACTCAGGCAGAGGGAGGACGGTTAGCCAGTCCTTCTGCATGCGCTTGGCGAGGTTTGGCGTAGAAGTCCCAAACTTTTCATTGAGAATTGGCGCTACGCTCACAAGATGTTTCTTAATCAGGTACATCAGTCCGTCTAAGTTATCGCAATCTGTAATCTCTTCGCCGGTCATGGGATCGGTCAGTGGCTCGTCCTTACATTTGGCTGCTTCGCACATAGACCGGACATTTTCTTGAAGCTGTTCCATGAACGTCGCTGCATAATTCGGGTCAAGCATATTCATTTCTTTATCAATCTTGTCGGCAACCTGCTGTAAGAATACGGTATCAAAATCTTTTACATCGTATTCGGATAGCGGGAAGATAGAGCGAAGAAGTGCATCAATAACGTATACTCGAACGGTGACTTCACAGCAGCCCATCAACCCCGCTTGCTTAAGAGCATTTTTGCCTGTCTCTTTCTCTTTTACCGGATCAACGCATGCTTCCATGAAGGCATCTTTGGTCGGCTTCTTTCCTGTGTTTTCTAGGTCAAGAACGCTCTTTGGCTTCTCTCCGCAAGAATCGCGGGGAGACATACTAGACGGCTCGATTTCTACTAACTTTAATGTTTCTGTATCAAATAGGTTTGTGTATGTAAGCTGGATTCCAGCGCTCTGAATCACTTGACCAACAATCTGTTGATACACCTCTTTGAATCCAAAGCCCATGCCTGCGCCCTTGTTGTCAAATCCAGTGTTCGCCCAAGACGCCAGTGCTGTTACATCGATTCCCTCAGGGAGATTCGGGTGCTTAACAAACTTATCACGTAGGAACTGCCTGAATAACTGATAGTGTACGGGAATGCCCGCTTCCCAAACAACGCCGGCGGGACTAACCTCTTCTTCAACCGCAATCTCCTCCGGAGGATCGCAGTCTTTGCCCAGCGGCGTCATCGAAGTTGAAGGAATAGATGTTGTTGTTACCGCCTTTGGGTTCCGCTTATCAGCGTCCTCTTGTGACATCGGCTCCAACGACCAAGTGATAGTTGGCCAACCACCGGGCAAGAGGGTTTCGGAGGTGCCGCCGTACTGAAAGTTCCATCCGAACTGTTTATTCTCTGTGTCCCATGTGTCACTAACGTAATCATATCTTCTTAAAGAGTTGTAAAGCACGGGAACCACGGAACTGCTATTGCGAGTCTGCAGAACATGAATGTCTTCTGCCAACAAGTTCACCCAATCAGAAGTCTCCGAGATTCCTCGTACAATATCGATTTTATCCTTATACTTACCAGAGCCCCACGCAGTACCGTCTGATTTTACTAGAGGATTGCCGGATGCAAATAGCTGCTCAGCAAACCGATTAATGCCGGGTTCACCATCGCTCATGTGGGTGGTCGCTGCTTCCCAGAATGGGATTGCTTCGCTAAGAACAGTTCCAGAAACCAACATCTCCGGGTACATGTCAGACTCCATCTTGAACATAAGGTTGATTGGCTCATACATAAGGTCTGTCGCCATTTCATTCATAAAGTTTAGTGTTGGAATCTCACTATCTACCGGGAACAAGGATGGCTTGGGCGGGTCTTCGCCCGGGCAACGCTCTTCACAGTTCTTTTCTGGCCACACGGAGGGCACAATCGTTCCACCATGACCATCTCCAGCTAGCGGATCAAACGGAGATATCATCTGTGAGAAATATTCGAGAGCATTAACCTTGGCTAGCACCGCTTCATCAAATGCTTCTTTTGCCTCTTCTTCGGTACCCGGGTGATTCTTGAGGAACATATCACGCCAATACGGTTCGGTATTGCAACATAACACTCTCAAATCTTTAACTGCTTGGAATCTGGGGAACTCAATCCTTGCCAGAATGTGCGGCTTGATCTTCTCACCTAAGACTTCAAAAGTATCCGCGACCTTTGAGCAGTCGTCAAAAACAGTCATCATCCATGGACAGCCATCTCGCATGGTCTCTTCAATGTGGCTACATGTAGAGGGAGCGATCATACCGCCGACCAATGCCTTGACTTCATTCGCATTAAGTTTTTTACTAATCATTCCAACTAGTTCGACCGGGGTACACGGTGGATCATCTTCATCAAGCTCATATGGCTCGCCGCAACCCATTGTAATCTCTACCGTGGTGTCCGTTGTAGAAATAATCCTTCCGTTCTCATCAACGCCCATTTCATTGAAAGCTGCATTGATGGCATCTAACGCGCCCAATTCGCCTAGGCTTTCTGTAAGCATGTCGAGAATATCAGCATCTCCGAAGCCCCCTGAAGCTGCATCTTCAAGCAGAGAACGAAGAACAGACTTGCCCATTTCAACGAGGGCTTGCTCGATGGCTCCCTTAACACTGTCCTGCATGCCCTTGAACATCATTCCCATCAAGTCACCTGTTGGGATATTATCCGGCAGAGTGATTGTTGGAATCTCAAACTTTTCAGCCATGCCCGCAACAGAGCCGCCACTTAAGCCGCTGCCGGTTGAGCCGGGTCCGCCACCGGGCATTCCGCCACCCGGGAGTGCAGTAGAGGGAGCCTCAACCGAGCCTCCTCCTCCGCCGCCAGCAGAACCGCCGCCGCCGCCAAAGCCGCCGCCGCCTCCAAAGCCTCCGCCGCCGCCCATGCTTGGCAAGGACGGAACGTTCAGTTCCGGCATTGAAGGGGCTGCAGCCATGAGTGCATCAATCTTAATTTGGATTGCTGGAATCTCGGAAATCATTGCAGGGGTTAAATCGCCGGCGGACATTGCAATCTTAAGGATGTCAGCTAGCTGCTCAATCATTGGATTCAGCCCAAGCTTGTCAATAATAAACTTAAACAGAGCCAACATGATTTTCTTGGCATCTACGCCGTTGCCTTCGCCGCCCGGGATGGACTCAATATTAAGAAGGTTCTTGGAGAAGCCGTCAAGTTCGCCAAGAGCGCCAGAGACAGTGGGCATATTTCCGAACATTAAGTCGAACAATGTTTCAAACAATTGTGGCACGTCACAAAGAAGCGACAAGTTGTCAGCGGTAATTCCGGGGGGCAGAAGGTCAGGGAAGTTGGGGATCTCTGGTAGTTTCTCCAAAAGGTTTGGCATGTCAAACAGATCGAAGGTCTCGTCTCCGTTAGGACCAGCGATTGGGAGCGGGAAGCTCATTCCGCCGTAGCCGAAATCGGGCAGCCCGTAAAGTTTAATAAGTCCACAGCCAACCTTCGGTCGGAACACAGCAGTAGGTAAGGTGATATCCGCGAGGTTAATCTCGTAGCCGCCCTCCAAGCCGATTTTACCGCCCTCAATCGGGTCCGGCATACTTAGTTCGTTGAGCGCATCCATTAGGGCATCAATTTTATCTATAATGACGCACCATTCGGCAACACTCGTAAAGTCTGTGTCTGCCAGATCTTCGCAGCATGCGATAATTACGGACAAATCTTGCCCAGTTTCTGCCATATACCCTGCTAGCTGGTCTTTCATTGCTGCGAAGTTGGGAGCCTCCATGACCGCAGAAGCATCTGAGCCTTCTGTGGTTTTGGTCCACCATTCTTGCGGCATTGTTGCGAGAGTTTGCCAGCCGAGTCCGGAGACTTCACTTACAGATGCGTCCATATCACAATCGGGGAGGGGCACCTGTGTGCCGCTAGCGTCCCATTCTGGAATGTTCGGCAATGAGCTATTCGGGATGGTTGGTGGGGTGAGACCATCGCCTTCTGGGATGGACATTGAAGCATCCGTGCCCCACTCTTGATCCTCTAGCTTTGCCCTAAACTTGCTGAAGGCTCCTCCGCCTCCGGCAATGGCAAGAGCGAAGTTGCTCAGAAGAAAGCCACTCATTGCTTCAGCAAAAATACGGCGCCAATCATCTAGAAACTCGCCAAACTTAAGATCGCCCAACTCTGTTTCCGGCAATGACGCAGAAGGGAAGTCGGGATTCAGGTCAGATAATGATAGCCCGGGCAGTCCGCCAGTGGGCAGTGATGTAATTGCATCTATAATCACCTCAATGCCGCCGGGGAATTCTAGTTCGGAAAATGATTCGGCAAACTTAATGTTTGGCATTTGAATGCCGCCCGGTGACGAGCCCAAATCAGGCATCGCAAACTGAGGGAAGTTCAGATCGGGGGCGCAAGCCGCAAGGTTAGGACCGCCGGGTAGTGCGGGGAAACCGGGAATATTGCCCAACTCTGGACCGTCAACGTCCCAATCCGAAATGTTGATGAACCTTCCATCAGGAAGTCGAATATTAAGGTTTGGCGCTGACGGCTTAAGCAACGACCAGTCGATCTCGCCAAGACGTGTGATATCAATCGGAAAGCCAGTAAGGGGTATCATGAACGGCATTAAGAATGTACCGATTAACAGTTCGATGTCCTTGACATAGCAAGACAGATCGATAGTCGGGGGCTCAAAGCTGAAAGTGGGAACGCCGCCGAAAGCTATGTTTTTAATCATCAACTTGAGATCGTCACATGTCAGGTTGGCAAGCATGTCTTCAATCGAAGCCTGCACTGATTCTTCCATCTCCTCTAAGTCGTCATCAAGAGAGGTGTCTGCCTCAGCTTCCATGGCGGCGCCGCAAACTTCTGGAAGCAATGAGTTAAACTCATCCAGCTTGTCTTGTAAGAAGTCCATCTGTTCGCCAACCTGATCGATGATCGGCTGAAGGTGATTAAACTCAATGCCCATGCCCACAATAAGCTGAATCAGATCATCGCATGAAACATCCAAGTTGTCGAACAATCCATCCAACAAATTAGCAAAAATGTCGTCTGGTAGCTGCATCAAAAACTGTTTGATGAGTGCGTCGATGGAGAACTGTCCGAGTGCAGCCTTCAACATCGCAGCATAAATGTTGTCTAGACCAAGCTCTGCCATAAGCTTTGCCATGGCAGCTTCAATCAGCTTGGGAATAGAGATTTTCTGTAGCAGTTCGGCGAACACATCATCCAAAGAGTGAATCTTGTCCAGAACATCTGGCAAGTTGGCGATGATGTTGTCACCTGACGGGAGAACAATGTCGGCTCGCGCCAGTGCCATGTTCGCTAAAAAGCTTGGATCGCCCAACTTAAGGTTCTCAAAGTCAATATCCTTTGGTCCCTTAATTGGTAAAGAGTTGAACTGGTTCGCAATGTTACCTAAATCACCTAAGTTCGGAATCTTCCCCAAGCCGCTTGGCGGGGTGGGCAGAATCATCAAAGGCGGGAATGTGTATTTAGTAAGGTATTCCATCCATGGTGGAGTCATGCTCGACCACTCCGGCTTTTTCGCGTCACTAAACATATTATTGCCTTGCAAGATATAATGCATCAGCCGATCTAGGCTTGCGGGCTCGTTTGCGGAAAATTGGTTGAAGCTGATGTTCTGTGGCATGCCCATCCCTGTATCATCTGGATAGACAATACAATGCACCGGATTGAAAGCGCCATCTGTGCCGATTTCAATAATGTCTTCATGATCTGGTCTAAGTGGCTGTCCATTTTTCTGCATAAGACCTTTCAAGGCGGGCAGGAACTTGCGAATACGTTTTGCTTGCTTCGTTGCCGAGAATCGATTTGAGCCGCGAATCGTTCCCGGGAACAGATCCACATACATTTGAATCTTATCCATTGTGTCCGCAACTTTATTCAGCTTTTTCTCGATTGTATTAGATTGATACATAACCGTACGGTAGCCGGTCTGCATTTCAGTGGTAGTGCTATAAGACCTCACCATTCGGGGCAGCGCAAGAAGATGCGCTATATTTACGGAAACCAGCGCCTTAACTGAGACTCCGGGTCTGTCGGATTGGAAAGTCTTCTCTACTTTTGCGAACTTATAAAGGTCGTCTTGCAAATAAGCGATGGCATTATCTAAAGTGCGGACATCGTACCCCTTTGGGCACCGATCATAGTAGACCAACATCTGCTTAATGCCAACTCTAATTGCTGTTTCGTTAAGCATGTCCATAACTTCAAGATTTTTATGACCGGTGTTAACCATGGTCCTGTACTGAAGTTGTTTCTTGTCAAGCCATGGCTCGCATGCCTGCATCGTATACCATGGAGCACCCAAACGCCAACTGCGCTTCTTCAACTGCTTGTGGTTTTTGTACCTCGGCGACGGGAGTGTAGTGCTGCCTTCCCAACACATCTCACCATACTTCAGCCGATGCAAGTGTTGGCGGCGAACATACCCTACAACATTGTAAAGATCAATATTGCGCTCCAGATCTTGAATTCTTACCTTACACCACTTACAATCCGGACCAATTGCTTCATCAAGCAACGTTACAATAGTAAGGTGATCCGCTTCGCCCAAAACCTCTGAAGTATCCGTCATGAACTTCCGGAGTTTAATCGTAGCCCAGCCGGGTTCTCCGCCGGCGAGTGTCTTCGGCTCCAGCTTAAAATAGTGAGTACCAATCGTACTCTCTTCAAACGAGCCAGCAACAGGACGACCTTCATCAAACTGTTTTGTTACGCACTCCTCTATAACACAGTCTGCCAGATCCTCATCAGAATATCTCTGAGGTGGTGGCGCCTTAGGCTGGGGATCCTCTGCGATGGTCGCCACTGCAGAAATTATCGGGGCGGTCGGAGAGTGCCATGGACCAGTAACCGTGAACACTTCTTCCGCAGTAGTCTTCAGTGATGCAACAGCCGCTTCCATGGCTTCCGCCGAACCATCTTCGGTCGCTGATTTCAGCAGGTTCTTTCTAGTTTCAATTTCTTCGTCAGTTGCCATAGATTCTTTTTACATCAGTTGGTGTTGTTGTAACGACTGTTGATGTATTTGCCTCCTGCCACGCTAAAAAATGTTTGCTTGAACATCACCAAGTTCGCCCTCTGTGTCAATAAAGAACGCTTTGTGTCTGCCAAACAATCAATAACATTTTGAACTCCCGAAGTCATCGCCGGAGGTGATGGGGATGTTGGCGCTCCGAAAAATGGAGAGTGATGAAAGTGTGTTGCCAATGCGACATTATACTTCATTTGATACATCAAAAAGTTATCCATAATGCCGATTAGTTTGTCTACATGATCCGTAAGCCTAACTAGTGCTTCCTCAAGGTTGTTCCCCAAAGGAATCGGCTGGAGTTCTTCGTCATCATTTCCAGCAATCAGGTCGATTCCATTGATTGCATCAACAGCACCGCCTTGTGAGTTCTTCATGTCTGTCTTAGTTACAAGCTTAATGCCTTCGCGTGCCATGATTCTGATCCCATCAGCTTTCATTCCAATCGCAGACTTTGCCGATGAGTTTCCGACATTGCCATCTGCCAACCCGAAGTTCGCGTCGATGTCGGTCTTCTGACTCATGTAAATTCTAGCAGCGTCAAGCTTAAAGTTTGGATCGGTGCTCATGGCTTCGCCTTGTGCCGTAACCGTGGCAGCATGGTTCGCCATGCGACCAGCCACCATGTCAATAGAGGCACAGTGTGTATCGCCGGAGCCGCCATAGCCGCTCAAACGAGAGCCCGGGCGGTCGCGACCAAGCACAATGTTAGCGTTTGTCGTGCTAGCTATCACGTTTTCAGTATCAGTTGCGATAAATCTGGGGTTTGGCTCAGCCACTTTGCCGCCGCCGATTCCTCGCCCAGCGCCTCGATTTGTCGCACCCGGGTCGGAAGCCAGATTTTTCTTAACTGTGGGGTGTAGACCTGATGTATCTACTGCTTTTTTCTTCGCCATTTATTGTCCTATTGATTAATTATTTTTTGCACGCGCCGAGACCCTATCAAGGGCAATCATCTCCAACGCATGTCAAGCCAAACTGGATGAGCGGATTAACGCGGGTGCCATTAACCTTACATTCCCAGTGAAGATGTATACCGGTTGAGGATACCTTGTTCGCTTTTGTTGGGTGGTCAGCAGGGTACTTGCCGGTAGTGCCCATTATGCCAATTACTTGCCCTTTTGTAACCTGATCGCCTTTGTTAACTGCCCAAGAATCCAAATGCATATGCTTTGTTTCAACGCCGCTGCCATGATCGATCACTACCCAGTTTCCGCCCGAATTTGCCCAGCCTGCTGAAGTTACGGTGCCGGGAGCGACGGCGACAATTGGGACGTTGCCTCTCGGTCTAGAAACTATATCGTAGCCGCCATGGGTTGTAGAACCTGCGAAGTTAGCTGCTCCTTTAACATTTCTTGCTCCCATGTTTGAAGTCACCCAAGGCTGTCCCGTGCCGCCAATTGGCCAGTCTCCCGCGAAGTCGCCCATCGCCGCAATCTGTGCCTGCGTCAGTGGAGTTCCACCGGTTCCGCCGGCACCTGCTGCGCCGGGTACGCCGCCAGCAGCACCACCGCATTGTTCTGGAGCGCCGGCTGCAGCAGCAGCGCCGCCTCCGGAGCCTGCGGGGGCAGATGCACCGGCTGCGTTCATGCCTTGGGTATCCCATGTTTGTGCTGGTGGCATGGGTACGCCAGCACCGTTCATGTAGCCTCTTACTAAGTCTAAAAGTCTTGTCCAATCGAAAGTTTCGTTACCCTGAACGTTAACACCGTAAGAGTTAATCTGATGCCCCTTACCCGGAACCATGTCACCGCCCTTGGGGGTACTATTCAGCGGATAGCTAATGCCGTCAGGGTGGGCGCCTTGCAGTTTGGTTCCCGGGTCAGAGCGGCTGTTAACCAACTCATCGTGTCCAAAAATGTGCGTTCGGTCAACAGGTATTTGGTTTCTGTGACAACAGTTGGCGATTAAGAATGCTAGGTTTTCATACACCGCATCATTGTAAATGACACCGGGTGAGAGCGCATCGTTTTCTGGGATTCCGCTTATTTCAACAGAAAGTCCGCCGCCATTCATGCTACCTACGCCTACAGTTTTGTCTTGGGCAGTAAGACCCCATGAATCGCCGCGACGGGTGCCGCTTTTAACTCCTTGACCCCATGCTGTATCTTTTTCTTTTACAAACTGAAACACCCAGCCACCTTGATTGATACCATAATGCGTAGAAGCCTTTTTGCCAACTTTAACGAACTCGTCGCCGCCGGCAGTCTGCCTATTGCCGGCAGTGGTGTGAACAACAAAGTGAGTAATATTCGCCGGCGTTCGGTTACCCGTGGTAAAGTTGCCGGCATCCGCTGGGTACCAACCGCCTTGATCATTTGGGTTGCGACCGCCATCAAAGTTAATATAGCTGAATGCCGGGTATGCATCTAGAGTGCCTGCGCCGCCCTCTGTTGCTCCGCCACCCTCGGCGGGTGTGGTACCGTCAGCAGGCGGGGGATCTTCGCCGCTGGCTGCGCCAGAAGTATCAGTCTCTTCCACCGGGTCAGAGCCGAAATAGGCGTCCGGATCTGGAATATCGTCTGTGGCTTCGTCTATTGCCGCGTCAACATCTGACGCGCCTGAGCCGGCGCTGTCGTATCCTAGTTCCGTAGCGGCTGCTTGAGCCACATGTGATGCCGCTTTGCCTGCATCTGCGATTTCTCCCATCCCTCCAAAAGCGGACAGCATGCTGGGTGCGGTCTGGACAGCCATCATGTATGCTTCCAGAGAAAGCTTCTGCATAGCGGGGTTTTGCTCGGCGACACGGTTCCATGCTTCAATGTTCACAATGGCTTCTTGAATCTGTTTGCCGAAGGTTTCATAGCTTAAGTTGTTCAAGGCATCACCCTCTTGTGCAGCGTCCAGTGCGAGGGGACTAAATCGGTTAAAATTCTTAATAATGTCCCAGCGAGTGCTCTTCCAGCAAGGAGTGTGCTCTTCTGCGTTCAGCCAGTCCCACCATGTCATAGAATATCGAATTTGAGCTTTGATAGGTGGGTCCATTGGTTCTTCTCTTGGGAATGCTTGGCTAGTCACGTCTTTCACTTCGTCTATAACCTCGGCTGCAACACCGAAGCCATCAGCTATGTCTTCCATAAGTTCGTCGCCAGTAAGATCGGCAGCAAGATCTGCAGCCTTCCCTCCCAGATCAACGGCTTCTTCTAAAGAAAGCCCGTTACAAGGCGCATCAATCAAAGTTGGATCCCACCCCTCACATTCACAACGTGGATCTGGATCGTCTTCCTCACAAAACCACATCAGCCCAAAATAACCAGAACCCCAATCTTCAACGGTTTCGCCTTGTGTTTCAAAGCCCGGGGATTGTGCATAAGATGGCGGGTTTTCTTCTGTAGCCAACTCTCCGATGTAAGATGCAACGCCTTTGGGGGCAAGGAACTCAAGCTCTTCTCTCACACGACCGGGGGGCTTCTCCGAAGATACTCTATAATCTTCATACCCGCTGCCCATCAGCCCGAACCCGGGAATAATATTCTTGAATCCCATTTTGACATAATCTTCTATTGCTGTAACAAAGTCTGTCTGCTTAAGCGCATTCTGACCGCGTACGGACAAAAGGAACACCTCGCCAGTGGAATCATTAACGTAGACATCAGATTTACCGTTGGTGGACAGCACTTGGCAGATTGACCAATCAACCTTGGAAAAGCACGCATAAGGAAATGAGTCTTTGTATCGAATGGCGACTGTGCTTTCTTCGCCATCTAACTCTGCGATGGTGTATGTCGCGCTAGGAAGCCATGGGTTTGTGAACCCTACCTGTAGATGGTACTCCCTACCCGCCTTCATCATCGCTGACGTAAGATACTCTGCTTGGCGTGAATACTTGTCTTTGTCGCCCGGGGAGAGATATCCCCATGTCGGCTCCATGACGATGCCTTTCGCTCCAGAGAGCGTAGCATAGTCTACTACGGTGTTAATAAACTTAGCTGCCTTACCGGGATAAGGCTTGCCGGATACATAAACTCGGATGCCGCCCAATTGAAACATGCGTGCATATGCCATAAACACATTCTTTTGGGCATATCTGTCTCTTGCATCGCCGGCGTGTTGCTCGACACACTCCATCACAACGTACCCAAGGTTTGCCCACAGCGCTCGCTTAAGAGCAGCCATAGGTTGGGGCATTTTCGGGTCCAGAAGT
>Ga0315316_10000381_pt1 | contig 29006 bp, 29 predicted proteins | sample M160m3416metaG_FD_203702 | JGI IMG/M metagenome (GOLD analysis project Ga0315316, IMG submission 203702) | Ammonia-oxidizing marine archaeal communities from Monterey Bay, California, United States - M1 60m 3416 | ecosystem: Environmental > Aquatic > Marine > Intertidal zone | place: USA... | reverse complement strand
TCCTCAATTTATTTTTTTGTAGGATTGTTTTTGCTTTACTCAGCTTTTACTCTCAGCAGTATCACTCAGCTATCTTGGGCAACTTTTTTAGCGCCTGATTACGACGATAGAACTAAGTTGCTAACATTAAGAGAACTGATGGCACTTTTAGGAATGTTTTCAGTTATTGCAATCCCGGCATTTGTTGAAATAACAGATCCTTCCCTACAGGCAAAAGTTAATGCTATTGGTATTTTTGTGCTATTTTGCATTCCAATAATTACTCTGAATGCCCTTATACAGACACCTGATTCTTTAGAGTCTAGCCCTCGTAAGAGTTTAGATAATCCATTCAAAAATTTTAAGAAATTATTTTCAAATACAATATTAATTAGAATTGTAATTGCTGCAGTTTTAATTGCTTTTTGCATGAGTTTGAATGGAGCTTTGTATTTGATCTGGATGGAAGTTGTTGTTGAGCTACCTGAGTACTCGTCAAGATTGATGCTTATTTATTATATTGTGAGCGTATTTGGCTTAGCGATATGGAGATATTTAAGCTTAAAAACTTCAAAGCATTTTGCTGCAGGTATATCATGCATTTATGCAATGATAATCTTGATATCCGGCTTTATTGGGTATTGGTTTATAAGAGATCTTGAGACAACATATAAATTAATTGCTGTAGGATCATTCATAGTCTTATACGGCATATCTTTTTCTGGTCCGCTTCCGTTAATCAATGCCATGACTGCAGATGTTTCTGATAAGTTGGCTGTAGAAGTTGGAGAGAATATGTCTGGAACTGTTTTTTCATTCTTAACCACTCTCACGAAAGTTGGATTTGCGCTGGCAGCAGTTCTTCCTTATCTTGTCTTGGAGCTTTATTGGGGATTTGATATATCTATTGGAACAGCAAATACGGAGTCATCAAAAATGGCAATTTACTATATTTATACATTCGTACCAATTATTAGTTATTCTATAGCAGCATATCTACTCTTTACTCATTCTTTGGGAAGAGCAGATCACGAAGAAATTAAATCAAAATTAAGTAAAAATGCAGTATAAAAAGTATGAATGCGTAATATGCGGTTATATCTATGATGAGGAATTAGGTGATCCCGAAGATGGTATTCCTGCTGGAACTAAATGGGAGGACATTCCTGATGACTGGGTATGCCCAGAATGTGGAGTGAGTAAGTTTGATTTTGAGCCTATTGATTCTTAGGACCTAATAATATTGATTAAATTCATAAACCTATACTTGGTTCTATTTATGAGCATCCAAGTTTTTGGCTCAACTCACTCATTGTTAGTTGGCGATATTACCAAGAACGAACTTTTTTCTACTAACAATCAATTTCATCAAAATTATCTTGATGCTCAAACTTTTGGTTTAGATCAAAATTTTGACCTTGATGGTATCAGTCTTAAAATTCTATTTGGTACCTGGTGTCATGATAGTGCGAGAGAAATACCAAAATTGTTAAGAATTCTTGAAGAGATTGATATGAAATCTGAAATGATTTCTTTGATTGGCCTAAACTATCAGAAGAATGAGCCCCTAAATAGAGGCACAATATTAGAGATAAAAAAGACACCAACGATAATCTTCTATAGATATGGTGAGGAAATTGGCAGAATTGAGGAATCACCTAAGTCTCGAATTGAAGGAGGTATTATTATTCCTATAACTTTAGAGGAAAATATCTCATTTATCTTAAAACATTAATTTAATAGCGGCTTTCGATAAGCTTAATATTTTAATGATTTAAATATTATCAACTATGACTGATCTGCATAGAAAGTTGCAAAATGCTTTCTAAACTTAGCAATCGGACCATCAGAGTCACAAAGCACTGGCTTAGAAGCATATTTTTTATTTTCCCAAACTGGTATGTCTTCTTTAACTTGCTTGTTTATATCTGCAATGATCGCAGCACCAACGCCACCAGTAGGAACTTCTCCATTAACTTTTTTCTGCAGAAAAGAAAACCTTGTGATCACTTCTTCATTTTCAGTTGGCGTAGTAGACCCTAAAAGAAGAGTGTCACAGATGCCTTCGAATTTAGTAAAGTTATCACCAGGCCCATTAGATGCCCCAGATATTTTTCCTTTCACGGTACCTCTTGGAGTAACCATGTCTGCTTTTTGATAAAAAAATCTTTTTTGATCTTTATAGGTAACCTCAAACTCTGGATATGAAGCAACCCCATGAACATACATAAAATGGGCAGCATCAACAGCGTTTTCGGCCATATCTTGTATATGACATTTAATACGGTATTCAAATTTTTCAAATTCATCGCCCCATTCAGGGTCACTAATTTCTGGATAGGTTTCCACTTCATAATGAGGCTCTTCACCGTTTGGATGATACCAAGCATATACAAGATTATTTTTTTCAACTGTTGGATATGTAAATATTTTGGTTTCTTTTGCTTTTGGGGGAATATTTTTTGCGTAGGGGATTTCACCAATTTTTCCATCTGTCTTCCATCTCCATGCGTGAAATGGACATTCAATGCACTCACCATTAATTATTCCACCGTGACCAAGATGCGCTCCTAAGTGAGGACAATAAGCATCAAGCATACTGACTTCGCCTGATTCAGTTCTAAACAAAACTTGATCTTGCGCAAAATAACGCACAGCTTTTACATCACCTGGTTTTAATTCATTAGAATAATCAACGACATACCAACCAAATGGGATTTGTAACATTGCGTATCTTTGTTTTTCTGTCATAGCTTGTGGTATTTAATGATTGTTAATTATATATCTAATTTAAGGACTCTCTTAGCATTCTCTCCTAAAAACAATGGCCAAACATCATCATTTAAAGGAACGTTATCCATTTCACTAAAAATTTTATCTAAAGATAAGCCCATCGGAAAATATCCTGCATACATAATTTTATTTTTTCCACGTGTATTTGCAAAATTTATTATGTCCTTGGGATAATGTTTTGGTGAGAAAGCGCTTGTTGAGTAATACAAGTTTGGATATTTGAGCATTAATTTACACGCAAGAGCTGTCCAGGGTTCAGCTCCATGACGCATGACAAACTTTAATTCTGGAAAATACCAACAAACTTCATCGATTAACTCAACTTTCTGAGGTGCCATTGGTATTCTTGGTCCAGGAACGCCAACACAGCAGAAAAAGGGTATGTCTAATTCAACACACATCTCATATATTGGGTGCCACTTTGGATCATTGATTGCAACTTGAGGGTACATGCCAGATGGAAATGCACTGACAGCTTTTATGCCAAAAGTTTCATAATGTCTTTTAATGTTCTGAGCTTCATCTTCAATATTAGCGTTCACCGGGAGGTCAAAAAAGAATCTATCTGCATGATTTTTTGCAGCCTCAATTTTTACTTCTGATTTCTCATGAAAGCCTATCATTGCTTGATTGATATTAAATTTGTCCATTTGCTCAATTGTGAATTGGATAAAGTCATCATGAGATCCGGTTTCAGGTATATCTTTAAACATATATTGAGCAGGCATTTTAAACATAGACCTAGACTCCTCATCACGAAGCAATGGTTCCATAAATTTATACCAATCTGATCTATCTTCTTGCTCAGGTATGCCAAGCATTAAATCAATGGTATGTATGTCTTTATTTATAGCCATTCAATTATTTTAAACAATAATTATGAAGAAAATCTTTTTTCAAAAAAAAATGATAAATACTTTTATTTAACTTGACGAATAAATATCATTCGATACTCATCAAGTCATAAATTCTCCACCATTTACATCTAAATTAGCGCCAGTAATAACTTTCGCAAGATCTGAGATTAGAAATAATGCAGCATTTGCACAGTCACTATCATCTGGAATGATGCCCAATGGAATATCCTTGGTAACTCCATCTATTACATCTTTTGGCTCAACCCCCATAGATTCAGCGGTAAAGTTTACATACATTTCAACTGGTGGACCCCACATCCAACCCATATAAACGGAATTCACTCTGATTCCTTTGGGGCCTAGTTCTTTTGCAAGAATTTTAGTTGCAGTCGCTAGGGCACCTTTTGATGCCGCATATCCACCTTGAGTTGGTAAAGGTTTCTTTGTTATTAGGCTGTTGATCATTACAATTGAACCTTGTTGGTTTGGAGTCATTTCTTTAACTGCAGCCATCGTTAGGTTCATGGTTCCAAAAAAGTTTGTATTCATGGTTTCCTGCCAATCAGAAAAATCAGATTCCTCAATTTCTTTAAAATCTCCTGCACGATAAGCACTATTGATTAAGCCATCAAGCTTTCCATATTTTTTCACTGTTTCGTCAACTAAATTTTTACACTCTTCAGGTTTTGTGATGTCACAAGGAACTGCGATCACTTCTGACTTTTTTCCAATCTCTTCTTTGAGTTTATTTAATAGTTCTGATGATCTAGCCGCTATAGCAATTTTTGCACCCTCTCTGGCTGCCCCATATGCAAGCTCTTGACCCAGACCTGGTCCAATACCAGACACAATTATCACTTTATCTTTTAATAACATCTTATTTCCTATTTTATGTATTGATTAATATAGTCTTGAAAGTAATTATCAATGAACGAACTTTCCAATCCAAATTCTTCGAGTGAATATTGATGGGCGCCCATTTCATGCTGATTTTCTTCTTTCCATGCATTCATTGCATTTTCTGCTTGATCAGTAAAATCCTCCCCAATAAAGTTATAAACTTCATTCATTTCAAGAATGGGATCTTGGATCATTTTGCTGAATTCAAGATCAAGGAAATTGTCTTTATTATCATTGCTAATCTTCATACAGTGATTCAATACCTTGGCTAATTTGTGCGCCCAATGATGACCAATTTCATTTTTATCATATGAATTTGTAAGAGGCTCAAATAAATTTGCGCACATTGAACAAAACGATGGCACAGTTTTTAATGGGTCTCTATGAGTCTGTATAACTTTTGAATCTGGAAAAATATCTAATAATTTATCAATAAAACCCAAATGATGGGGTGATTTTAATACCCATCTTTTCTTTTCTCTTCCTGGGTTTTGCCATTGAAGGTATTGAAGCATTGTTTTAAGTTGTGCATATGCATGAATATGATCTTGTGATTCAACCCACTTAGAATAGGAGGGCAGGCGCATAAATGATTCTGGCACTGTGCTAAAAAATGTATGCTCTAAAAGTAAAATTTCTTCATCTGCGCCTTTGTAATCCCAAGGGTGGATGGTGAGGGCTTCTGGGGAGGCCTGCATCACTGCTTCAACTTCAGCTTTTCCCATTTCCATTCGTTTTTCTGGATTGCCACGCAATTCATTTTCTAACATTGCTGGATATCTTCCTTCCCACCAAAGCATTGCAGTATGGTTTGGATCAGAAGCAAGAAGCCTGTGGGTCATGGTGCTTCCTGTTCTTGGAAGTCCAACAATCACAACAGGAGAATGAATTTCTTCGTTCAGTATTTCTGGGTGTCTAATGCATGCCTCTTCTATCATTAGTAAATTAGCCAATACTCCAGTTAATCTAAATCTTTGAGCATTTAAACCAACATCATTTAAATCTGCTTCATGATTAATAGATTGAACAAGTCTTTCAAATCCTTCCAAAAATAATGGATTACCAAAGTTCTCTAAATTAGTTTGTTCTATAGCTTCATTTTTTATTGTTGAAGAATTAAGCATTAACCTGCCTCCATAGAATCAAGTTTTTTTATTTCTACATTTGGGATTGGATGAGCGCTTGCACCTATCCATCGAAGAAGCATGGCTCCATTATTACGACCCTCGGTGATAAGATTATTTTTTATATTAATGCGGTGGTGACTAACGTTAATAGTTAAAGTCTTATCTTTATTTAGAATAGCGGATGATTCATTGATATGAATAGGGAAATGCCTATAATCCAGGGATTCCATCCAATAATTTTCTAATTGAAAATTCCAATACTCGCATTCAGGTATATCCGTAGTGATTTCCATATATTCATCTTTACCAAAGTCATAATATCCATGTAGGTAACAAATTTTAGGATCTCCACCGGCTGCTTGAAAAAAAGCTTGATCACCGATGGGTAATTGATTTTTATGATTGGCTTTAAATTCATGCACCCACTTTATAAAGGTTGATGCAGTTCCTTTAACGAAAGCAAGAGACTGATTGAGTTGAGTCTCAAGCATAGAGGGTGTTAAAAGTTCGGGAGAAGCTGTTGCGCTAGTAGTTCTGATATTAATTTTAGCATGCGTTTGAGAAATTCTATTTTTATAGGTTTGTCGAACTATCAACATATTTGCATTTGCAGGAAGTGGTAAAAAATTTTTAGAATTAGTATCTCCGCCAAGATATAAAATAAAATTCCCTGTGCTATCAACCATCATATCTCTAAGATCAATTTCCCCTAAAGATAGCATGGTGCCATCTTTGCTGTACCTATTTTCTTTGAGGCCAAAACTTAAATAGTCTGACTCACCAATATTTCCAAAAACTTCATATGATTGAGATCCATCTATGTTTGAATTTAGATAAATATTATCTGGATTATCTGCACCTATTTTTGCAGTCTCATGAGAGAGATTATAAAAAGATGGTGTTGACGGGTTTGAATGTTCTAAATTCATTTCTAATGATAAGCGCATTAAACGAAGTAAGTATCTATATCCTTCGGCTTGGTCTGTTTCGGAAAGCGATGATTCTGATTCAATAATTGATCCAACATCTTTTAGGTTTTCACAAAATGCATTCCATTTTTCTTTGAATAAATCAGCCATAGTTTTTCTTTTTAATTGATTAAATTTATATTAAGGTTGATGTTTAATCAATGAATACAACAATACAATGCCAAAGCCACAAGAACGAGATTTAGACGAAACCAAAGTAATTTTTACTAGCTGGCTTCAATCCCAATTAGATGGATCTACTGACTTGAATGTTGAATTATTAGGAGGCCCTGAGAATACAGGTTTTTCAAATGAAACATTGAGTTTTAATGTTTCATATGAATTAGAGGGTGTAAAAATTAATACTGGAATGGTTCTCAGATTCTATCCTGAAGGTTTTTTTGTATTTCCTGATTATGACATTCATAAGCAATTTTTAATTATGCAGAAATTATTTGATCACGATATTAAAGTTCCTAAAGTTCTCTGGTATGAGCCTAGCAATGAAGTTTTTGGAACATCTTTTTATGTTATGGAAATGGCTAGTGGTGATGCTCCTTCAGATAATCCTCCGTTTCATCAAGAGGGATGGGTTGCTGAATCCTCCGAAGATGTGAGAGAGAGAATTTGGTGGGGTTGGGTTGAGCAAATGGCTAAAATTCATCAAGTAGATATATCGAATGGGGATTTTGAATTTCTTAATAGGCCTAAGCTCGCAGAAGACTATCTTGATCAAGAGTTAAATTATTATTTTAGTTTTCATGATTGGGCTATGGAAGATGAGGCTCATCCAGTTGCTGATGAAGCACGAAAATGGCTCAAGGCTAATAAACCTAAACCTACTCAATCCTCAATTCTTTGGGGAGATTGTAGATGTGCAAACATTATGTATGATCCTGATGGGACAGTCTCAGCTGTTTTAGATTGGGAAATGGCTGCGCTTGGAGATCCTTGTATGGATCTTGCCTGGGGAATAGCTATTGATGATTGCAACTCAAAAGGGGTGCATGTTGAAAGATTGAATGGTTTTCCTGGGCCAGTGGCAACAATTGCAAAATGGGAAGCTCTGACTGGATTTAGCGCAGATGATTTTGATTACTACTATATTTTAGCTCTGTATAAATTTACAGTCATCATGGTGAAGGTTGTTAGAAAACTAGAGCATTATGAAATTATGCCAATGGGCATGAATGCTCATATTAATAATCATGTAACACCTATGCTTGAAGAAAAGCTTAAGGAGTTATAAAAATGGCTATTTTTTCTATTTCGCATTCTGAAAGTGGTAAAAAATTATTAACTTTAAAAAGCCCAGTTGATCTTTCTCATATTGATACTTACGAATGCACTTCAGCTGAAGAAATTTCAACAATCATGACTCAGGCTAAAGTTGCCCAAAGTAAATGGAAGAAAACAACCTTAAAAGAAAGGGTTGAATTAATGCATAGAGTTGCTGATATCGTGATTCAGCAGCAAGACAGAATTATGGATGTCGTCATGAGGGAAACTGGTAAACCAGAGCAAGAAGCTATGGCTATGGAAGTATTTTCAGCTGTAGACTCTTTGGTATTTTACGCAAAAAGAGCTCGTAAATGGTTAGCAGATAAAAAAATTAAGATGCATGGCCCAATGAAATTTCTGAAAAAAACTATCATCACATATAAGCCAAGAGGTGTTGTGGCTGTTATTACGCCATGGAATGGTCCATTTATCCTTTCTATTAACCCAGTTATCCAAGCGATTCTTTGTGGAAATAGCGTAGTGGTCAAGCCATCTGAAGTTACACCTATGTCCGGAGCACTTGTTGAAGAGATTTTTGCATTAGCAGAAGCTCCACAACATTTAGTTCAGACAGTTATTGGAGATGGGGAGACAGGCGCTGAATTAATTGATCAGAGTCCAGATAAAGTATCTTTTACAGGCAGTGTCTCTACTGGAAAAAAGATTGCAGCAAAATGTGGCGAAATGCTAATTCCCTATAGCCTCGAACTAGGCGGTAAAGACGCAATGATTGTATGCTCTGATGCTGATATTAAAGATGCAGCAAGTGGGGCAGTTGTCGGATCATGCATGAATGCCGGGCAATATTGCTGCGGCACAGAAAGAATTTATGTTATGGATGATGTGTATGATCAATTCGTTGAGGAAGTTGTAGCCATAACTCAGTCACTCATTCAATCAAATGATTGCAAGGGCGATGTGGGTCCTACCTTTTGGGATAAACAAGTCAACATTATTGAAGATCATGTCAATGATGCTGTTGCCAAAGGAGCTAAGGTATTAGTTGGTGGAAAAAGAAACCCTAATTATGAAGGTCTATATTTTGAACCCACTGTCTTGATTGAGGTTACTCATGAAATGAAGATCATGAAGGATGAAACTTTTGGACCAATCATCTCTATTATGAAAGTTCAATCTGAAGACGAGGCATTAATGCTCGCAAACCAATCTCATTACGGTTTAAATGGAAATGTTTGGACTAAAGATTTGGTTAAAGGTCAAAGATTAGCAAAATCAATTGAGACTGGGGCATGTTCTGTAAACGATATGGCAATGAGCTATGGCGTCAATGAAGTGCCGTTTGGTGGTGTTAAAGAAAGCGGACTAGGTGTGGTGAATGGTAAAGAGGGCTTGCTAGCTTATGCACACCCAATGCCAATTATTATCGGCAAGAAATCTGCATCAACTTATCCCTATACTGATAAATCATTCGAACAACTCAAGGGTGCCTTAAAAATATTTTGGGGAAATAGGCTTGTAAGAAAATTATTTGGCTAATTTCATTTAGGTTTAGCTACATCTAAATAAGTTGGTTTTTCTCCTCCGCCATGAACCTCTAGAGCTGATCCTGTAATCCAATCTGCAAGCTGAGAAGAGAAGAATAAACAAGCATTTGCAATGTCTTCAGGTTTTCCCATTCTTTTCATTGGTATAGTTTTAGCGATTTTATTAATTTCTTTTTTACTGCCGTAATGGAGTATCGAATTTTCTGTTTCTATGTAACCTACAATTATAGAGTTAACTTTTATTTTAGGAGCCCACTCAACTGCCAAAGTTTTAGTTAGATTTACTAGACCTCCCTTGGCTGCTCCATAAGCAGCACTTCCTGGCGTAGGTCTAGTTGCTGTTACGCTCGATATATTAATTATGTTTGAAACTGTCTTCTGTTTCATCATAATTTTAGCGAATCTCTGGCTTACATTTAGTGGGGCAGATAAATTAAGATCAATGATTGCCTCATGGAATTTATTTGATGCTGTTAAAGCGTTAGCCATTGGAGCTCCACCAGCATTATTTATTAAAACATCTATTGATTTTGATAGAGCGTTTATTTCTTTTACAGCACTATCAAGAGATTGAATATTTCTAATATCACATTCAACAAATATAGCTTTGTTACCTTTCGCTTGAATAATTCTTTTAGGTTTTTGTCTTGCAAGAACATAGACTTGAGCATTTTGCTTTAAAAAAGATTTAGTAATCTCAACACCTATGCCTTTTGTGCCTCCGGTAACGACTATTGATTTATTTTTTAAATTTATCATTTTTAGTATTTTTGCTGATTTAAACTATTTAATTATAGAGTATGCAACTTTAATTTATATTGACAAATTTATTCTTGAAGATACCCATTGATTGGTTGGTGAATTTGTATAATATTTGTTAAATATTAATAAGGAGATATTGAATGAAATTAGCTATTCTCGGAGGAACAGGGTCATTGGGCAAAGGATTAGCCTCAAGGTGGATAAAAGCTGGACATGATGTCCTTATAGGGAGTCGTGATTTAGCTAAAGCCAAAGAGATTTCAATCAAATTAGGCCTGGATGCTTCATCAGGGATGCTGAATCTTGACGCAGCTAAATCCTGTGAACTCGCTTGTTTAACTGTGCCATTTGCACATCAAGAATCAACTTTATTAAGCATCGATGATGCTTTGGTTAATAAGATATTGATTGATGCAACAGTACCCTTGATGCCCCCAAAAGTTATGAGAGTTCAGTTGCCTGAAGTTGGTTCTGCAGCATTAAATGCTCAAGCCATTTTAGGCACAGATACAACTGTGGTTTCTGCTTTTCAAAATATTTCAGCTGAATTACTTCAAACTGATGCTGATATAGATTGTGATGTTTTGGTGGCTGGAGATTTAATTGATGCTAGAAATATCGTAATTGATTTGGCAGCTGATGCCGGCCTGACTGGCTGGCATGCTGGACCTTTATGCAATTCAGTTGCAGCTGAAGCCTTAACTTCTATACTGATCGCTATTAATAAAAAGCACTCATTAGCTCATTCTGGTATTAAAATTACCGGTCACTAACAAGAGAAATATTATTAGTTCAATTAAACTCATTGCGTTAGAGACATTGCCTCTTATCAAGCCTGGTCAGGATCTGTCTAAGGAAATTATTAAAGCTATTAGCTCAGAATCAATAGAAGTTGATGATGGAGATGTCATTGCAATTGCTCAAAAGATAGTCTCAAAATCAGAAAATAGATATCTAGATATTTCATTACTTAGCCCCTCGGATGAGGCTATAACTTTATCGAAGCAGATTGATAAAGATCCAAAGTTTATTCAAGCCATACTTAATGAGTCTAAGAAAGTTGTACGTTACAGAATGGGAGTATTGATTGTAGAGCATAAGTTAGGATTTATTCATGCAAATGCTGGGATTGATAGATCAAATATTGATCAAGAGCAAGACATTGTATTGTTGCTTCCAGAGGATCCTGATGCATCTGCAAAAGCAATTTCAAAATCTTTAACTAAATTTTTTACAAAAAATATATCTGTAATAATTACCGATACCATGGGTAGGCCATTTAGAAATGGCATAGTTGGGTTTACCATTGGTAGTCACAACATAGAATGTCTTTTAGATGAGAGAGGAAAAAAAGACCTTTATGGAAATAAATTGAGAGTTACACAGATTGGCATTGCAGATGAGTTAGCAGCAGCTTCATCATTATTGATGGGTCAGGCTGCTCAAAAAAAACCAGTTATATTAATTAAGGGGTATCAATTTAAACAAAATAATCTCAGCGATTCTCAATCATTAATTCGTGGTGAAGAAGAGGATTTGTTTAGATGAAAAACTATCTTTTACTTTGCGGAGGAGTAGGGGGCGCTAAACTTGCCCTTGGATTTAAGAATTCAATCGATCCAAAGCATTTAACTATTGCCGTTAATACTGGAGATGATTTTACACATCTTGATTTTAAAATTTGTCCCGATCTAGATACAGTTATGTATACACTTGCTGGTGAATCTGATGTATCAAAGGGATGGGGAAGAAGAGATGAATCATGGAATATGCTCTCAGCATTTGATGATATGGGTGGAGAAACTTGGTTTCAACTAGGAGATAAAGATTTAGCCACACACATTCAGAGAACACAATTACTCAGATCTGGTCTTTCCCTCACCCAGGCCACGCATAATCTATGTGAATCTTTTAATTTACAAAAAAATATTTTTCCAATGTGCAATCAACCTGTTGAAACTTATATCCAAACGAAAAACAGATTGCTTTCTTTTCAAGAATACTTTGTAAAACTGAAGTGTGAGCCTCCTGTAACGGATTTTGTGTTTAAAGGCCTTGATAAGGCTGAATTCAATAAAGATTTAGATTTATCGACTTATGATGAGATTATTATATGTCCTTCCAACCCATATGTAAGCATCAATCCAATGCTTCAATTAGGTGCTTTAAGTAAACATCTGCAAGATTTTTCACAAAAGGTGACCGTCATTAGTCCGATTGTAAATTCCAAATCTTTAAAGGGCCCAACTGCAAAGATGATGTTAGAGTTGGGGCATCAAATTAGCGTTGTAACAATTGGTAAATTTTATCAAAACTATTCTCAAAGAATTTTTATAGATACATCTGATTTAAAGGAATCTTCAAAATTAAATGAATTGGGATATGAGGTCAATAATGCTAACTTGATTATGAATAATACTAAGTCTAAAAATGCACTTGCTCATGAAATCATACAATTGCTTGAATCAAGATAAATGAATGTCTCAGCATATATACCAATTAAAAAGTTTTCGACTTCAAAAAAAAGACTATCTAATATAATAGACTATTCAGAAAGAGAGTCTCTTGCAGCCTCAATGGCTAAAAATACAATAGATATTTTATCTAAATCTAAGATATGCGACTCAATTACAGTTGTTACCAATGACCAAAGTTTAGATTTAAATAATTCTAAGTCCTATTTTTCTGACTTATCATTAAATCAAAGTTTAGAGGAAGCTATTAAATCACATGCCAATAATGAAATTATTTTAATAATGCATGCCGATCTTCCACGAATTAATGAATTTGATTTACAAATCCTTGCAAATAGTTATTCCAGCAAAAAAGTAAGCATAGTTTCCGATCTTCACAAACAAGGAACTAATTGTTTGATGTTTAATGCATCTATAAATTTTCAACTTAAATTTGGTTTAGATAGCTACAATCTTTTTCAGCATGAATTTAAATACAATGACATAAATTATCAAGATATTAATATAGAAAGCCTTCAGGACGACCTTGACTCCGAGGAAGATTACTTCAAACTAATTAAATATATTAAGAGTTAGCCCGTTGAAAATTCAAGAACAATCAAATCAGCATTTGAAGCAATTAATTGCTACTGGATCTATCAATTATTGTGATCTGATTTCTTTGGCTAATATTTGTTTATCTGATGCTTTAATTCAATCATCTTATGAGAAGAAACAAATTCACTTTAGAAATTTACTTACCTATTCGCCAAAGGTTTTCATACCGTTAACGTTTCTATGTCGCGATGTGTGTCATTACTGTACTTTTGCTAAGACTCCTAAAAAAGTTGAAACTCCTTATTTATCAATTGAACAAGTTATTGCAATAGCAAAAGAGGGCGAGGCTAATGGCTGTTTTGAGGCTTTATTTACTCTTGGTGATAAGCCTGAATTGAGGTACAAAGCTGCAAGAGAATGGCTTGAAGCTAATGGTTTTAAGACAACAAATGAGTATCTTGGTGCCTGCGCAGCAGCAGTTTTAAATGAAACATCCCTTATTCCTCATCTCAATCCTGGCTGTTTAACACCTAGTGAAATTACTCAATTAAAACCCTTAAGTGGATCAATGGGACTCATGGTTGAATCTTTATCAACACGTCTTACTGAAAAAGGTCAACCTCATTATGGATCGCCTGATAAAGAGCCATTATTTAGAATGCAGACGTTAGAGGAGGCTGGAAAACAAAACGTTCCTTTCACAACTGGAATATTAATTGGAATAGGTGAGACAAGGCTAGAACGTTTGGAGTCATTGCACAAAATTGCAGAGTTACATCAAAAGTATAATCATATTCAAGAAGTTATAGTTCAAAACTTTAAAGCTAAGCCCAATACATTAATGACAAATGCTGCAGAACCATCATTTGATGATCTAATGTGGACAATTGCTATGGCAAGATTGATTTTGCCAGGTGATATTAGCCTGCAAGTACCGCCTAATTTAAATACAGAACACATTAATCAATTAACGCTTTCTGGGATCAATGATTTTGGAGGTATTTCTCCGGTCACCAAGGATTATGTCAATCCAGAAGCGCCTTGGCCTGAGATAGAAAGGTTGAATCAAATTGTTTTAAAGACTGATCAGATCTTAAAGCCTAGAGCAACATTGTATCCAAAATATTTCTCAGACCTTGAGACTTTTTCTACAGATAAAATATCATCTAAGTTATTACAGATCACAGACTCACAATCACTTATTCGATCTGATAATTGGAAGTCTGGGGTGAGTAAAAATATTCCATCCTATCCAGAGGCAATTCTTAATTCCAATATACGTTCACTTATTAAAGATGTTGAAACAAATCCTTCTACCAAAAATATTCAATTGCTATTAGAGACCTCCGAAAATGATTTTAAATACATTGTTGAATACGCTAATGACGTTAAATCACAAATCCATGGTTCAGATATAAGTTTTGTTATTAATCGAAATATTAACTATACAAATATATGTTCTTTCAAATGTAACTTTTGTGCTTTTTCTAAAGGCAAAGGCCATGATGACTTAAGAGGCAAACCATATAATATTTCTGAAGATGAAATAATGCGAAGAACAAAGGAAGCTATTGATCGAGGCGCTACAGAGGTTTGTTTGCAAGGCGGGATTCATCCGAAATTCTCTGGAGAAACATATCTTGATATTGTTAGAACTATTAGGTCAGTTTCCAATTCTATACACATCCATGCATTTTCTCCTCTTGAAATAGACCATGGTAGAAAAACTTTGAATATTTCTGTCAAAGATTTTTTAATTGAGCTCAAAAAAGCAGGACTAAATTCACTTCCTGGAACAGCAGCTGAGATTTTGCATGATGACATTCGTTCTATTATTTGTCCTGATAAGCTCAATTCTGATGAATGGGTAGAGATCATTAAATCTGCTCACTCTGTAGGATTACCCACAACATCTACGATGATGTTTGGGCACGTTGAAAATATGTTTCATGTTGCTCATCATTTAATGAGGCTTTTAGATATTCAAAACAGTACTAATGGATTAACTGAATTCGTTCCCTTGCCATTCGTTGCAGACGAAGCACCTATTTATAGGAGAGGCAAATCAAGACCTGGGCCTACCTTCAAAGAAACAATTCTAGTGCATTCAGTTGCGAGGATTCTTTTTAATGGAAGCATAAATAATATTCAAGGCTCATGGGTTAAAATGGGCCTACCGGGGTTAAAATATCTTTTATCTTCTGGAATTAATGATATTGGGGGTGTTTTAATGAACGAATCGATTACAAGGTCAGCTGGAGCATCTTTTGGTCAGGAGCTTAATCTTGATGACGTTATAAGTATTGCTGATGAGTTAAATTTAAACTTGAAACAAAGAAATACCCTTTATGAGCCCCTTAGCAATAACCTTCAAGACTTAATCAACTTACAGTCCATTCCATTAATTCCAATAATTAATGACTATCATCAACCTAAAAAAATAATTACTACTTTATGAATAATAAATTTGCACATCTTTTAGTTATATTAATTGGATACATAGCATGCATCTATTCTATGTTGTTAACTTGGAACTATTTTCTAGGATCATCTCTAATACTGAAAGTTCTTATTTGTCACGTTGAGGCAACAATCTTTATTTATCTCTTAAGCGTAATTTTTAATAACTCTAGTTGGTATGACGCTTTTTGGTCTGTGATCCCAGTTGTTCTTGCAATGATGTGTTGGTCTGATATTTCGGCAGCAGGCGATATTCAAAGAGCATATTTAATGCATGCATGTTTATTATTCTGGGCCATAAGGTTAACTTATAACTGGATGAGGTCGTGGGATGGCTTCTCACATGAAGATTGGCGATACATCATGATGAAAGGGAAGACAAATAATAAATTCCAATATTTTATAGTAGACTTTGGATCGATCCATTTAATTCCAACCCTTTGTGTGTATATGGCATTACTTCCAATGATTTACGCACTTGCGTACTCTGGGAGTGAATTAAATAACTTGGATCTACTTGCTGCTTTTTTGGCTGTACTAGCTGTCATCATTCAAATTATCTCTGATCAACAGATGTATAACTTTAGAAAAAATCTTAGTGAGCGTAAAACCATGAAATCCGGTTTATGGTATTACTCACGTCATCCAAATTATTTTGGAGAAATATTGTTTTGGTTTAGCCTTTATGTGTTTGCTTTGGCATCTAATTTATCTTTTGGATGGCTCATAATAGGGCCAATAATTATGTATGCTTTAATAGCTATAGCTTCTGTTTCAATGATGGATAAACGTTCATTAGAAAGACGTTCAGATTTTAGAGATTACATGAATTCAACTCCCGCAATTCTTATAAATATATTTAAAAAAGGTTAGTTGATGAGAATTTTTAATATCTTCATTGCTTTACTGTTATTGATAAATCCCTTGTCAGCAGATGACTTAAAGACTCAATTGGATAGAGATCTTCAAAGAGTGATGACCAAGGTTACTGATTGGAGACATTATTTTCACCAGTATCCAGAGCTTTCAAACAGAGAGTATAAAACACAAGAATCTATAGTTAACGCGCTCACTGAAATGGGTCTTGAGCCTAATACAGAATTTGGTATTACTGGGGTCACTGCATTTATAAGAGGTCAAAATCCAGGTCCATTAATTGCACTTAGAGCAGATATTGATGGGTTGCCAGTTACAGAAAAACTCAATTTACCATTTTCATCAAAAGTTAAAACTACATATCAAGGAAATGAAGTTGGAGTCATGCATGCATGCGGTCATGATGCCCACATAGCAGTTTTACTTGGAGTCGCAAGTTTCCTCTCTAGAAATACTGATAAGTTAAGTGGTGATATTTTGCTAATCTTTCAACCTGCTGAAGAAGGAGCGCCTGAAGGAGAAGAGGGTGGTGCAGAGTTGATGCTTAAACAAGGTTTATTTGAGATTGAAAAGCCTGATGCCATTTTTGGCTTGCATGTATCAAACTTTAAAAATGGCCAAATTTGGACCAAACCTGGACCAATTATGGCTTCAGCAGAAGCTTTTAGAATAACTGTACAAGGCAAACAAACTCATGGTTCAAGACCATGGAGTGGGGTTGATCCAATTATTGCAGCATCTGATATAGCAACAACTCTACAAACGATTGTTAGTAGAAGATTAAATCTCTTAGATAGCCAAGCAGTAGTAACTGTCGGAATAATGAAAGCAGGAACAAGAAATAATATCATTCCCTCCACAGCCATGTTAGAAGGCACCATAAGAACATTTAAAGATTCTTATGCGGATCAAATACGAGATGAAATAAAGCTTATTGCTGAAAATGTAGCCGCTGCTCATCATGCTACAGCGGTTGCTGAATTTAAGGTTTACGGAGGGTATCCAGTAACTTTTAATGATGAAGAGCTTGCTAAAAAATATTCCTCCTCTTTGATTGAAGCTGCAAATGGAGATTTTTTTGAGGCAAGAGTACCAAGAACTGGCGCCGAAGACTTTTCATTTTATGCTCAGCAAACTCCAGGATTATTCTTTTTCCTAGGAGTTAATGCACCAGGTGATGAGGATAGTCCATCAAATCATTCACCATACTTTTATGTTGACGATTCCGCATTATCTAATGGCGTTAAAGCATTTGTAAACTTAGTTCAGGACTTCTCAGCTGATTTCAACTCAAGCAATTAGTTAAACACTCTTATTACTGCAAATAGAATCAAAAAAAACATAATTGTTAGAATTAGAGGGTATTGACCAAGCTTATTTGAGATATTTTTTGGTAATACCAATAATCCTATGATTGCAAAAGAGACTATACCAAGTCCCCATAGCAAATCTTCTAGCTCAGAAAAGAGGCTTTCAAGCATTAAAATCTATTCTTTTGGCAGCAAAGAGTTTAAGCGATCAATTGAATCAAGATATTCGTTAATAATTCTATAAATTACATCTTTTACAGATTCAATTTGATTTACTTGGCCGATAACCTGTCCAGCAGCATTAAACGATACATCTTGTGTATTTCCAGAACCCGCATATATTGAGGTTCGCCTCATCGCATCAAAAGTAATCATCCCTTGAAGTGGCATTGGTAATGGGTCTGGATTTTCAGGGTTTTCCCAAGCTTCAGTCCATTTATTCTTTAACATTCGAGCAGGTTTTCCTGTCCAAGCCTTGCTTCTTATCGTATCTTCGCTAGTTGCATTTAAATACGAGTCTTTCTCAGCAGGTTGAGCTGCAGCTTCTTCAACTGCAAGCCACAATGAACCACACCAAATACCTTGAGCGCCTGAAGACATAGCCGCAGCCATCTGTCTGCCATTGCCAATTCCGCCAGCAGCAAGAACGGGTAAGCCGTCTACTGCATCAACAATCTGAGGCCACAAAACAATACTACCAATTTCACCAGTATGACCACCACCTTCTCCTCCTTGGGCAATTATAAAATCTAGTCCTGCTTCCTTATGAGCAACTGCCTGCTTAATTTTTCCACATAATGCTCCAATTAGGACGCCTTTATCTTGAATTTTCTTGATCATGTCAGCAGGAGGTGTACCTAGTGCATTAGCAATCAATTTTACATTTGGATGTTTTAAAGCTTCATCAATTTGAGGTTCAGCTGTTGCCTCTGTCCATCCTAATAACCCGCCTTTTGGACCATTAGTTTCTGGAGCTTCCGGAACACCATTGTCTGATAGAAGACTATCAACAAAATCTTTATGACCATCAGGTATCATTTTTTGCAAAGATTCTAATAATTGCTCTGGATCTTTTTGATCCATTCCTTCATATTTTTGTGGAATTACCGTATCTACACCATATGGATAATCTCCAATATGTTCATCTATCCATTCAAGCTCTTCCTTAAGTTGCTCTGGAGAGTAACCTACAGCTCCAAGTACTCCAATTCCACCTGCCTTGCTTACTGCTACAACCACATCTCTGCAATGTGTAAAAGCAAAAATGGGATATTCAATACCAAGTTTTTTACAAATATCTGTTTTCATTTATTTTTTATTTTTTATAAAAATAGATTATAGACATTAATCTAATTAATTTGTGAGTATCAATTACATAAATTTTGTCAATGATTTTTAATATATATCATTTTTTTTAAAAAAAACCCCGATGAGTTATAGTGAATTAGTTACAATTTAAAAAAAATAATTACAAAATATTATGAAATGGGATTATGAATTTGATGTGGTGGTAATCGGTTCTGGTAATGGAGCATTAACATCGGCTTTATGCTGTCATGATGGTGGCGCTAAAACACTAGTGATTGAAAAAAGCACTCAATTTGGAGGAACTTCTGCAACATCGGGTGGAGGCGTATGGATACCTAATAATAGGTATGCAAAAGCTGAGAATGTTGATGATTGTGATGAAGATGCTAGAAACTATATCAATAGCGTTTCACCTGAAGGAAAAATTAAAGATGAGCTAGTCGAAACCTATCTCTCTGAAGGCCCAAAAATGATTGATTATCTTCATGAATACTCTCAAGTTAAGTACAGAAATTTAGCTCACTATCCAGATTACTTTCCAGATAATCCCGGTGGAAAGGCAGGTAATAGATCCATGGAGCCTGAGCCTATCAAAGGAACAGAGCTTGGAGATGATCTTGGCAAACTAAGGGGCCAACATCCTCAAACTGCATTCACCATGGGACCAATAAATATGAATTTTACTCAAGTGGAAGGTCAGTTACTTCTAGGAGCCTTACCAGGCTGGAAATCTCTATTCGCAAAATTATTCAGTAAATATATTTTGGACATACCTATGAGATTAAAGTGGGGTTGGAAAGACAGACGTTTAACAATGGGTAATGCAGGTGTTGCGCGATTAATTTTATCTTTAAAAGATAGAAATGTAGATTTATGGACAGAAACTGCAATGAACGACATTATTGATGAAAATGGTTCAGTAGTTGGTATAAAAGCTATTCAAGATAATGTTGAAATAAATATTAAAGCCAATAAAGGAGTTATTCTTGCTTCAGGCGGATTTGAAAAGGATCAAGGCCTAAGAGATCAATACTTACCTAAACCCACTAATATTGAGTGGAGTGCTGCTAATACCCATAACACAGGAGACGCATTAAAAGCTGCTCTAAAATTAGGAGCAGATACTCATCAAATGGACACAGGTTGGTGGTCTACTGTTATGAAGGTGCCTGGGCAAGACAAAGGGTGGCTCTCAATGGTAGACAAATCAATGCCGGGAAATTTTACCGTTAATAAAAATGGTGAAAGATTTTCAAATGAATCTCAGAATTATGTCAGTTTTGTAAATGATATGTTTGATAAATATGCTGAAGGTAATCCATGTGCACCATGCTATATGATTTTTGATAGTACATTTAGAAAAAATAGACCCTGCGGACCTCTTCTGCAAGCATCCATGCAGCCTGATTCAGCCGTTCCTAAAGAATGGTGGACTCCATCTTTCTTGTCAAAAGGTGAAACACTAGAAGAGCTGGCTGAAATTGCTGGAATTAACGTTGACGGTCTTTTAGCAACTCAGGCAAAAGTTAATGAATTTGCTGCGTCCGGCAAAGATCTTGATCTACATCGCGGCGATAGCGTTTATGATAGGTATTATGGGGATCCTTCCGTAACACCAAATCCATGTCTTGCTCCACTTGAAACAGGCCCTTACTATTGTATGGTTTTATATCCTGGTGAGATGGGAACTGCAGGTGGTTTAGTCATAGATACAAATGCAAGAGTTCTTAATAAAGAAGGCAATGCTATACCAGGGCTTTATGCATGTGGTAACTGCTCTACAGCCTTGCTTCCAACATATCCTGGTCCAGGCTCAACTCTTGGTCCGGCAATGACTTTTGGATACTTGGCTGCGAGAGATATTACTGGTTCAAATTTCTAAATATGGATTTCTCTACTAAAACAGCTTTAATAACTGGTTCCGGTCAAGGAGTTGGAGAGGGTATTGCTAGAGCTCTTGCATCATACGGAGCAAATGTATGCCTGGTCGGCCGAACTTTTTCTAAAGTAGAGGCTGTTGCTATGGATATTAATAAAAATGGTGGATCAGCAATTGCAATTGAGTGTGATGTAAAAAGTAATGAATCGATAAATCAATCTATCGAAACTACTCTTTCAAACTTTAATTCTTTAAATATTTTAGTTAATAATGCTCAAGAGGTACCGCTTGGAAATATATTAGATGTTACAGATGAATCTTTTATTAACGGATGGAATTCAGGACCTCTGGCTACGTTTCGTTTTATGAAAGCTAGTCATCCATATTTAAAAGGAGGCGGTAAAGTTATTAACTTAGCCAGTTCTTCTGCATTAAGACCTGATTCAAATTCTTACGGAGCTTATGCTGCTGTTAAAGAGTCAATTCGTTCTTTATCTAGAGCAGCTGCAGTTGAGTGGGGGCAAGATAATATTTTAGTAAATTGCATAATGCCTCTTGCTAAATCAACTGGAATGGATTGGTGGATGAATGAGCACCCAAATGAAGCTGACGAATTTCTTAAAACCATCCCGCTTGGAAGGGTAGGCGATTGTCAAAACGATATTGGTCAAGCTGTTTGTCATATTCTATCTGATGGAATGAATTACATTACCGGATCAACTATCATGATCGATGGTGGTCAAGCATATTTAAGGTAAATCAAAAATGGATAAACTTCAAAAACTGATTGATATAGAGGAGATTAAAAATTTAAAGCATAGATATTTTAGAGCAATAGATATGGCTGACTTTGATTTATTAGACAATGTATTTTCTCAAGATATTACAATTGACTATCGAGGTGGAACATACAGATGGGAATCAGAGGGCAAAGAGACCATCAAAGAAAGTTTAAAACATGCATTTCATAATCAGACTGCAGCTATGCATACTGCACATCATCCAGAAATTGATATTCTTTCAGCTATTGAGGCTACTGGTAAATGGTATTTGCAAGATATTTTTTATAACTTTGATTTAGGTAGTGTTACTCAGGGTACTGCTCTATATGAAGATAAATACATCAAGCATAATGATAAGTGGCTTATTCTCCACTCAGAGTATGATCGTATATGGGAACAAGTATCTCCCATCAATCCCGATGATAAATTTACTACAATTCTCTTAAAGGAAAAAGGAATTCAAAAATAGGAATAAACATGAAAGAAATGGTTCAATCAGCGCTTGATAATTATGTACTAGCATATACAAACAATGACAAAGAGCTCTTTAAAAGCCTTTGGGATAATGAGGCTATATTTGAAGATCCAGTGGGTGCAGATCCTTGTAATGGAATTGAGGAGATATGTGCATTTTGGGATTTCGGGCACAGTGAAGGGATGCAAATAACGCCTGCAAATGTTGAAACTATAATTTGTGCGAATGAGGGTATTTTAAAGGCAGTGATGCAGGTAAGAAATATTAATGATAATACTGGAATGGACATTTCTATAGTTGATCATTTTGTGGTGAATGATGAAGGAAAAATTACTAGCGGTCGCGCTTTTTGGGATGAATCATCAATTACACAGCCAGATGAATTAAACTCGATTGATATTAATATCGATGATTTTAAAGATAGAAGTTAAATCTTCTCTGCTACATGAAGCTAAGCGTTAATTTAAATAAAATTGCTTTAATTAGAAATTCTCGTGGCAATAACAACCCCTCATTAATTGACTATGCAAAAATATGCATTGATCTTGGAGTTGATGGATTAACCCTTCATCCAAGACCAGATCATCGACACGCCACTTCAGAGGATGCAATTAATATTTCTAATATATGCAAAGATCACAATATAGAATTTAATTTAGAGGGCAATCCTTTCTCACTTCCTGAAGGTGACTTTATTGGCTTTCAAGAATTATGTATGAATGCAGCCCCTGATCAAATTACATTTGTACCAGATGATCTTAATCAAATTACCTCTGATCATGGTTGGCAACCTGGATTTTTAGACGACGAATTGAAGAACTTCCTTGGTTTTCTCCATGATTCTAAGTCAAGAACAAGCTTATTTATTGATGCTAGCCCCAATTCAGTTCAGTATGCAGCAGACATTGGCTTTGATAGGGTGGAAATTTATACAGGGCCATTTGCCAACTATCTAGCAAATGATGAAACCTCAAATTTTGATTTATGTAAGACTAATATTACTGATTCTATAAATTTAGCTACACAACTTAATTTGGGTATTAATGCTGGTCATGATTTGAATTTGATTAATTTACCTCATTTAATCCAATGCGGAAAGGTAGATGAGGTTTCAATTGGCCACGCAATTATTACAGATGCATTGAAATTTGGTTTTGAGGACACCATAATAAAATACATCACAACAGTAAGGAAAAATTAATGTCTATCGAAGAAAAAATAAAAGACCAAATCAAAGATAATAAGATTTTAATATATATGAAGGGTTCACCTTATGAGCCTAAATGTGGCTTTTCTGCAAAAACAGTTCAAGCATTAATTGATTGCGGTGCTGAATTTTCATATGTTGATATATTAGATAACCAAGAAATAAGACAGATGCTCCCTAGTATTTCGGAATGGCCAACTTTTCCTCAGGTCTTTGTTTCTGGAGAGCTCATCGGTGGATGTGATATTGTAACTGAGATGCACGAAGCTGGAGAACTCCAGACTATCATCAAAGAAGCGGCATCCTAAGTACTAACCAAAGTCTTTTAACATAGCTTTAAGCTCGAGGGTATGCTGCTCCTCTTCTCTTATCATACTCCTTGCATATTCTTCTAAATAGACTGAAGCATCCGCTACACTTGATAATAACTTTTTGTATAAACTTAACGCATGTAATTCATGCTCAAGACCCTCTTCTAAAATGTCTTTAATAGAATGTCGATGAGTCTCTTCAATTTTTGCAACCTTTAGACTTGGATGGCCATCTAACCCAACAAGCAATTCACCTGCCTGTTGTGCATGAACCATTGATTCCGCAGCTTGCTCTTTAAGAAATGTAACTATAGGTAATCTATATGGCCCAGAAACCATTAAAGATGAGTGTGTATATCTCACCACTCCTGCTAGTTCGTATTCCATTATTTCGTTTAATATGCCACATACTTTTGTAGAATTTATATCTTTCATTTCCATAATATTATTAGTTTTATTTAAAATTTAATTTACTTTATTATTTTTTATATATTATGTAAAGTACTGATTTAGGGTATTTTTTTAATGATAATCATTATCACTATGGTTTTTATTCTCATTTATGAAATTATATATATATGCAAGTTATAAGAGGTGATGATTATCAATCTTGGATTTATGCTAATCAAGATGATTTGGTTGTCGTTGATCCATGGCTCACAAAAAGACAGGTCTTCCCAAAAATAAATTGGTTATTAAGTCGCGAATCTACGCGAAAAGCATATCTATTAGAAAACGAACTAATTCAAAAGGTTACACATATTATTGTTACTGCTCATTTCTCAGATCATCTTGATATTGATTCACTTAAATTATTTAAAGCTGATATTCCTATTTACACAACCGAGGAGGCCTCAAAAGTTTTAATCAAGGCAGGTTTTTCAAAAGTAAAAATAGTTAAAACTAACAATGTTTATGATCTTAATTCACTTAAGCTAGAAATTTATAAGGCAGGCAAACCGTATAATACGACAACTTTTGCATACTCTTTAAGTGATATGCACTCGAAGATTTTTCATGAGCCTCATATATTTAATAATAAATTAAAAATTGATAATGTTGACGCATGCATTATTACAGTTGATATGGTTAAAGTTTTCGGATTGGTTCAAGTTTCCATGGGGCTTGATCAAGCTAAAATAGCTCAATCTGAATTAAATGCTAAATATTTAATTGCAACTGGCATTGCTCCAAAACGAACAAGAGGAATGATAGGCTATTTATTGACTATCAAAGAATATTATCAGGACATTGATTTTATGCCTGTAAGCTGTAATCAAGTGGGTGATTCACTTAGCTTATAGAAAACTAATTTAAATCAAACTCATTGATTATTTTGCAAAAGACTTGCGCAGTAACCATAGCGTCATATGCAGCACTATGAGCTTCTTCATTGTCATATGGAATTTCTAATTCTTTACAAATTCTCGCCAATACAGTCTGCTTCGTAGCAAGCACACCTAAACTTACCGTATCAATTAATGAGAATGGATGAAATGGAGATTTTTTAACATTGTTTCTTATGCATGCTTCCAGAAGGAAGCTGTGGTCAAAAAATGCATTGTGACCAACTAGTATTGCTCTAGAACATTCGTATTTACTTTTTTGTATATTGATAATTTTAAATATTTCATTAAGAGCAAATTTTTCTTCGACTGCTGACCTTAAAGGATGTTTTAAATCTAATTTTAAAAATTCCAAAGCGTCCTTATCTACATTTAATCCTTCAAATGGTTCAATATGAAATCTAATTGATTCACCAAGCACAAGGCTAGATTTCTCTTCATCAATTAGCTGAATTGCAATTTCTAAAATAGCATTTTTTTTTGAATCGAAACCACCAGTCTCTAAATCAACAACCACTGGTAAAAATTTTCTAAATCTATCTTTTAACATTTGGGACTTTTTATGTATGTATTCAATATAAATAAAAATTTTATTCAATTATGATTTTTAAAGATATAGCAAATCAGGTTTAAGAAGTGCGATTAAATTTAATAACAATCAATTTCAACCAAGAAGTGCTGAATTTTCTCGGCCTATAATTGCTTTTTTAATATTTCTAAATCTGAGATATTTATAAATTTTTCAGTTTTTTGAGCATCTAGCATCTCTAGCTGTAATTTTTTTATGGATGATGTTTTATCAATATTCCTATTCTTTAATTTTTGGTTGATCGACTGAGCAAGATCTAAATTTTCTAAAATGCTTTTATTCATTTTTGATTTCTTTTTCTTACGTTGATTTAATTCAATTTTAAGATCAAAAAAATACTCAGATTGATTGCGTGACATTAACGCTTGATCTTCATCAACCTCAAGCAATTCTATGCAGTCCACTGGACATGGTTCAATGCACAATTCACATCCAGTACATAAATCACTGATAATGTTATGCATAAGGTTGGCTGAACCTGAAATTGCATCTACTGGACATGCATCAATGCACTTAGTGCATCCAATACAATCCTCTTCAATAATATTTGCAATCTGAGGTTTTATTTCAGGACCATAGGCATTATCTAACATTAAGGCTTCTGTTTTTAGGATAATTGAAATTTTATCTAAAGCTTCTTGCCCACCTGGTACACATCGATTATGTGGAGAACCCTTTACTATCTCTTCAGCATAAGGTCTGCAGCCTGGAGTATCACAACGCCCACATTGAAATTGAGGTAGTTCAGCGTTAATTATCTCAATTAAATCGCTCATTTAAATTACTCAGCAACGCCAAGCTTCCTTTGTAATTTTGTATTTGAAGTTGTATATCCAAAAGGAACTCGTTCACCAGGAAAATTTCTTTGATAAGCTTTCTGTACTGCAAGTGTTGTTTCATGAAAACCACATAGTATTAAATCTAATTTGCCTGGATAGTCATTGATATCTCCAACAGCAAAAATGCCATCTCTATTAGTCTGAAAATCTTCTGTATTTACAGCTATTTTTTTTGATGCCAACTCAAGCTCCCATTCAAGGATTGGGCCGAGCTTTTTGTTTAGACCAAATAAAAATAATAGCTCATCTGCATCATGAGAGGTCGATTCTTTTGTATCAAAGTTTTTCAATGACACTCCCGTTACCTTATCATCGCCTATAATCTCTTCAATTTGAAAGGGCGTAAGCAGATTGACAGCGCCAGTTTTTACCAAATCTCTCATTTGAGCTTCAGTATGTTGAGCACCTCTAAACTGATCTCTTCGATGGATTAGACTCACCGATTTGGCAATTTTTGCTAATTCAACAGTCCAATCCAATGCTGAATCACCACCACCAAAAATAAATAAATTTTTATCTTTATATAGATCTTTTGATTTAACAGCATAACTTACTCCCTTACCTAAAAATCTATCAGGATCTTCAATATTAGGAGGCCTCCTAGGTTCAAAGGAACCAGCGCCAGCTGCGATAAATATATTTTTAGTAACACATTCAACCCCTTCATTGGTTTTTACAATCCAGGTTGTTATTTCCTCTGAAACTGAATCAACTTCAATTGATTCAACTCTTTGAGAGAGATGTAAATTATATTCAAATGGTTTAATTTGCTCGATCAATGCATCAACATGTTCTTGAGCAGTCTGAAATGGCACGCCTGGAATGTCATAAATTGGTTTTTCTGGATAGAGTTCTGAGCATTGCCCACCAACTTTGTCCAAGTTATCAATTAAGGTGCATTTGAGACCCAATAAACCCGCTTCAAACACAGTAAATAGACCAACTGGGCCAGCACCGATCACTAGTATATCTGTTTCAATCTTCATTTAATTTTTTGTCCTGGTTGCGCTCCTGAATCAGGAGATAGCACAAAGATGCCACCATCAGAATCACTTGCTGCCAAGATCATACCCTCAGATACACCAAATTTCATCTTTCTTGGAGCAAGGTTATAAACCATTGCAACTAACTTTCCTTCTAATTGAGAGGGCTCATATGCCGATTTAATTCCTGCAAATACATTTTTCGTGCCTAAGTGCCCTAAGTCTAACTTTATAGCTAGTAATTTATCAGCACCTTCTACATATGAGGCTTCTATTATTTTAGCAACCCTTAGATCAACTTTCATAAAGTCGTCTATTTGAATGATATTGTCATCTTCTTCGCTCATCTTTTCATCCTTTTTATAAAAATCTTTAATATCCAGAGGTTCAACCCTCGAGAGGATAGCTTTAAATTCACTAATTTCACTATCAATTAATTGAGTTTGTAAATCTTCAATGCTGTACTGATCAATATTTAACATCAATAACATTTGCTTGCATAGCTTTGGAGTGACTGGAGACAACAAAATACATAAGTTTTTAAAAACATTGATTGATGTTGTTGCAACAATAACGGCAGCAGCTTGATCAAGCTTCCAGGGAGCATGCTCATTGATAAATTTATTAGTATCATCAGCTATCTCCATGATCAGCTTGATTGCTTTAGAGAATTCTTTATCTTCATAGTGTTCTAATATCTTTTCGATATTTTTATTACACTGCGATAAATGCTCTTGATGAATTTCATTGCTTAAGCAGTTTTTATTTTTTGAAATAAATGGTGCGGAGCGGCTAAATATATTTGAAAATTTACCAACTAAATCTGAATTTATTTTTTGTGCTAAATCTTCAAGATTCAGATCTAGATCTTCAATTTTAGAGTTCAACTTGCTTGCAAAATAATATCTCAATAACTCTGGATCACACGCTTCAGCAAATTGGTCGGCTGTAATGAATGTGCCCTTTGACTTAGACATCTTTTCCCCATTTATAGTTACAAAACCATGCACATGAATAGTATCAGGAAGTTTATATTTTGATTTCATCAATAAGGCTGGCCAAAATAGTCCATGAAAATAAGTTATATCTTTGCCAATAAAATGATGTATTTCATATTGTGAATTTTTGCCCCATAAATTTTCAAGTGATTGATTGTTCTTATTAGCCCAATTTGTTGCTGATGCGATATATCCAATAGGAGCATCAACCCAAACATAAAAATATTTATCCGTTTCATTGGGTACTTTAAATCCAAAGTAGGGTGCATCCCTTGATATATCCCAGCTCTTCAAGTCACCATCAAGCCACTCTGATAATTTTGCGACTATTGGTTTTTGTAATGTTGATTTTTCAAGAAAATTTATTAAATTGTCTTTTGCTTTTTCTAGATCAAAAAATATATGTTCGGAAATTTTTGTTATTGGTGTAGTGCCAGATAAAGATGATTTTGGATTGACT
>Ga0315316_10000380_pt1 | contig 29061 bp, 19 predicted proteins | sample M160m3416metaG_FD_203702 | JGI IMG/M metagenome (GOLD analysis project Ga0315316, IMG submission 203702) | Ammonia-oxidizing marine archaeal communities from Monterey Bay, California, United States - M1 60m 3416 | ecosystem: Environmental > Aquatic > Marine > Intertidal zone | place: USA... | reverse complement strand
TACAAGCAAGCATCGCGACCCATTAGGTAGGGGTGAAGGCGCGGGAACGCTATATCAAAATGAAATGCTTGGTGGGGATTTTGATGCGAAAATAGCGGTCTATGATAAAGACGAGTATGAAGAGGCTATTAAAAAATATGAAGATGGTGGCATTTTGCGATTACCTACAACTTTAAGAGATAATATCACAGACCGAAGAGAATTAGTTCATCAATTAACAGCACCGGATGATACCGGCAAATCATTTCATCAAGAGTCCAATGGTTCGATGTTTAGCGAATTAGGACCAAGTGAAAGAAACAAGTTGAAGCGCAGTATTAAACAAGATTCAAACTTCACAGGTTATTACGGGGACGGAAAGCAATACATCATCGCCTATGACCCGCAATCGCATTATCAAGACGCTTTAGAAAAATATCGCGATTTAGCGCGAGAAGCATATAGAGATGGTTCAACGGTTAACGCTGTTAATTTTGAAATGTTAGCAACTCAACAGAAACAATATGTTATTGATGAAGTTGGAGAATTACCTCCTATAACAGAACATGAGATTCGTAAAAAATACTTAGAAGATGCACAAATGATGCATGAGCAATCAGTAGCGGCAAGTCAAATTATGAAACCTATACTGAAATGGGCTAACCCCGAATTGTTTCAAACTCACACACCAAAACTTGCTAATCAAGCGTGGGCTGATACAAAGATGCTCGCGCATTTATGTGAAACATGGATGCGAACACTTAATCCCGAACAAAGAAAGAATTGGATTCAAAATGCTAAAGTTAACTGTTCGCGCGAAACAGGAAAACCTGTAATGGAGATATTACAGGCTCATTTCAAAGATAAGGGGATGAGCGATAACGCTATCGAAGATGAAATTAAAAGAATAACAAAAGATGTTACAAGTCCAATCATGAGGCAAACTTACCAAGCAGGTAATATCAAGCGTAATATCGAATTAGGTGAAGATAAATCAGTCATGAATATGCTTCAAAAATATGTTAATGGTGAATTGGATTCAGTGCATTACCCACCTCATGAAAAAAATGAATTGGTTAATAAAATCTTTGATGAAATTAATAAAGTCTTACCACAAGGCGCTACAACTCAAGACTTTGCAGATGTATTACATGCTCGATATATACCTCATAGCGCTAAAAGAACAATCAAAGATGATGAAGGGAAAGAAAATGAAGTAGGTGGTGAAAATCTAATGAGGATAATGCCTCCGCAATCTTTAGTTGGTTTCGGTCAAGGTCGCGGCACAAGCCGCGATGATGGTGATTTTTACGGTTCTGTGTATGATTACAAAGCGTCTAAAGGAGGGCATCATCATGAAGCAGGATTGGACGAAGATACTCCTTTAATGAGTGGTGGTGCAGGAATAAGAAGAAAAGGTGAGGGAACTAAGCCGGATTATTCAATGTATGCTGAAATAAAAGCGCTTAATGGAGTGTATCATACATTACTCCGACATTCTAAAGGTAGCGCTAATGCTATCGAAGCGGTTCCTCGCGAAACAGCACCGTTACCTAAAATGGGTAAGGGGAGTGATAAAGGATTTTCAAATCTTACAGATAGAATGGGTAACTTCATTGAGCGTTTGAAAGGTGATGTTAAAGGAATAAAAAACGCGGCGGGGAAAATCAACACACAATCCGAACCTGTTGGGACAGGTGGTTTAGGTATTAATGAAGTTCAATTACCGGCTATTCACACATGCTCGTTAGCAAATAGAAAATTAGGTCATATTATTCGCCCATCACATAGAATAGCAACACATGCAATAAATCAAAATCGACTCATTCTGCACGATGATAAAGGTGATTATCATCAAGGAGAATTGAAGATGAGAGGGAGTATGGACCCTTACGCGCTTAGAGATTTCCACCCCGAATTACCACCATATGATACATCAGCAGATAATACGCAATTCCCACCTGTCGCTATGCAACCATCCGGCATTCCGGGGCAAAGCGTTAATAGTAACTTTCCTGTCTTTTCCGGTATGGGGTCGGGTCAACAAATGCTACTGTCGGATGGCGAAATACTTGATTCTCTTACAGATGATACATTATTTTTCAAAAAAGATGGTCGCCCCGTTCCTGTAAAATCAATGCATAGAATCTTTGATTATAGCGATTTGAAACACTTACGCGGGTTTAGCGGCGATTGGATAGCGTCGCATATTCCTCAAGGAGAACCAATTATACTTCAAAAGAAAGGTAAGCGCGTCAAAGCATATAATGCAGACATGAAGTTGGTCGAGTTAACCGATGATATAGATGATGAGATGGGTAAAGTGAATGATAAGGACTTCGTAGTTCACGCAGTAATTAATGAAGACATGCTCTATTTTATTGATTTACTTGAAGCCGCAGATGAGAAGACGCATAACATGCCCGCAAAAGACCGAGTAAGACATTTACGCGCACACTTTGAATCATCGGAACACATCAAAATGCCCGAACCATATAATACAAAACGCGCGGATGATGAGGGATTAGAAGAAGCAATTCACTTATTACGCGAAGAATCACCAAGCGATATTCTCTTAAGAGATGCTTCTGCTACATACATGAGGGGTGAAATACGACACCCTAAGTGGATTCTTTTGAGTAAAGAAAAGAAAGTTGATGTTATTATTCTTGACCGTAAAGGTATGAATTATAGAATTGGTGTTGGTCCAATTATGCATCCCGAACATTATGGTGCGCGCTCGGTTGAATTAAATGGAGAACATTACATGGATGTTGGTAGCGCTAAAGGGCCGAGAGGATATGATAAAGGGGAATATATTTCTGTCTTCTGCACAGGTGTAACATCACAAGGGGATGAAAACCCAACTTACAAAATACGCTCGGCAAGAGTTGACCGAGATGCACATCCTCAAGCCGCAGATAGCGTCGAAACATTATGTATGATGACAAATGATTCTAAAATACCTCATAAAGTTAGATTGAATAAAGGCGCTATTCATATTCTATTCCCATCACTTGATGATGAAGTCATTTACAAAGTCGATGAAGAAGAAGGTGGATGGATGCTTGAACCTCAAAAGACTCTATGGGGTCATGGAGAAGATTACTTCATCAAATTATCCGAAGATATGCGACCTTATTGGAGTCCAATAGCGACTATACTTCTTAAGAAAGACAAAGAGAATCGAGAAGTTAAACCCGAAGTTCCGGCAGGTCATACTAAGAAGCGCAAACATATACTGCCCGAAGAAGAAGAGATTATCAAACGCGGTCTTGAAATGACTGAATTAATGTTAGAGCGTATATCAAAAGAAAAGATTACTCATACAGGAGTTGAGGGTCTTGGTATAGATTATGCAGGTGCAGATGTTGAATCCCCGCGAGGACCAACTGAAAACATCAATGATGACACGCTACCGGATTTTGACCCTGCATCACGCGAATACAAAGAGAAGCGCGCTACAACTGATAAAAAATCAAAAGTTATTCGCACTACTGCGGGCGAAGAAGCCACCACAGATAACAAAGGGAATATCACCATAACTAAACCGCGCGTTTGATATACTTGTAGCGCTTGAACGGGTCGATGGCAATTCTCGCACCTTCACCCACTTCACCCCTTGTTCTCAAGGGATTCGGTGATGATTTGGTTGTAGCGGGCTATGCTTCTGTCGAGATGGTTGACAAGCAAGGCGACCTTATTACTCGTAGCGCTTTGAAAGACGCATTTGGCGGATTCATGAAAGCAGAAGCATTCCGCAATGTGCAACTTGCACACTCTAACATTCAAGTAGGAACGGTAATCCCTTCTTACACAGATAGCAACGGTCGTGTTTGGAAATCCGAAGTGGATGATACCGGCATGTTTGTTGTTATTCAACTACGCGGCGACATCGAAAAGGCTCGCGAAGTTGCATCCGAAATCCGAAAGGGCAACCTTCGGTCGTTCTCAATAGGCGGTCAAGCCTTTGAGCGCGTCAACAAAAGCGACGCTACTCGCGGTGATTACCGTGAGATTCGTCGTATGGAACTCCATGAGGTAACGATTTGTGAGAAGGGAATTAACCCCGAAGCACAATTTCGCATCCTCAAGGAAGACACAGGTGATACTATGACTGACCCAATGAGCGAACTGCAAAGCGTATTAGAAAGACTCTCCAAGAAATTGGATGATGAAGAAGACGATGATAAAAAGAAGAAAGACGATGAAGACTCCGACAAAGGTTTTCCAATGGGTGATGATGCACCTTCAATGGATGATGATGGCGGAGACGACGCGCCTTTCCCTCCTAAAAAGGACAAACCAAAACTCGACCTCGGACTCGGAGACGATGATGAAGATGAAGATGACGAGGATGAAGACATGATGTATGGTGATGACATGACAAATAAAGCAGATGATATGATAACAATGGACTATCTTAATTGGCTTGAGCGAACTGCAAAGTCCAACGGACATGATATTGCAGATGCTCGCGCACATTTCGATAGCGTGAATAAAGGATATGGACCCGGACAATCCGGCTACGACCATAGAGGACAAGGTTCTCTTGAAGGAGCAGGTGAAGGCGAGTCCTCAAAGCGACCTAAGCAAAATTGGGGTAGCGCTCCAAGCGGTAATAAGAATGTAATTAAGGCAGATTTTATCATGCCCGAAAATGTTTCTCAATCCGATATTGAAGCCGCTTACGAAGTGTATAAGGCGGCATCAGTCGAACAACAATTCAAAGGCTCTCTCGGAGATTACTTCGCAGACCGCCTATCTAAAGAACAGCGAATTGCAAAGAATGAGAAAGCGCGAGCAAAGTTTGACTCCCGCAAACCTCTTCTTGAATTACAAAAGGCTGTTGTTGCACTTGATGACCGCATCAGCCGCGTTTCATCCGGTAGTGGAGAAACACTCACTAAGAGTGTTTCGTCCACATCAGTTACAATTCCCGATACTACGGAAATGGCTAATATGTCGTGGGACGATGTTCACCGCATAGCCAACAAAGCATTGAGGGGAGAGTGAATAATATGGCACGAAATTATGTAAGAACAGTTCAAGACATGGAAAGATACTACTATGGTGGTGCGGCTCAAACAGGCTACACTTACTCAAGCGGAGACATTTTGAAAGCAGACAGTCCTATGATGTCAACTACTGCGGGAACCTATCAAGCAGTATATGGTCGAAAGGTTTGGTCGCAGTTAAACCAAGAGTTTAACGCGTTTTCAATTCTTCCTAAGAAGCCGTGGGAAAGAAGCGGATGGCGTATTCTAACCGAGCGCGCTGAAAGCGGAGTTACCGGCGGTATTGCAGAAAACGGAACACTACCGGAAACCAAAAGACCGGAGTTCCTGCATGTAGCGGCTAAACCAAAGACTATTGCGCACACTTTTGACTTATCCGAAGTGAGCATGTTCTTGTCCGACAAGGATGATGGTCTTGGAGATGTTCGCCAAGTTCTCAAAGAAGAAATGGGTAAGCATCACGCTGAAATGGTTAACAAGATGCTTCTTGTTGATGTTAGCACCCCTGCGGGTAACAACTTTGAATCCCTTGACCGTCTAACATCCGACCCTGCTGTGCAAACCACTACACAAGGTTCAGTCAATGTTCTAACCGACCACGATATGTATTCAATTACTCGCGACGGTAGCAAGGATTTCCATAGCGCAGAAGTCGATGTTGGTGGCGATGCTTCAACAAGTGCGACTAATCGTAACCTATCACTAAACCAACTTGATGGATTATTCCAACAGATTTGGACTCGCGGTGGTAATCCAAAGGTTATGCTAACAGGATATGATACGCTTATGCGCGCTCAACAACTATTGCAATCTCAACAAAGGTTCATGGATTCTAAGAGAATCACCCCTACATACTCCGGTGTGAAGGGTGTTCCGGGTATTGAAGCAGGATTTATTGTAGCGACTTACAATGGCGTTCCAATTATCCCAACAAAGGATATGCCGGATGAAGGTGCAAACACACTGTCTCGTATCTATTACCTTGACACGGATTACTTGTGGTTCCAAACTGCAATTCCAACACAATACTTTGAATCCGGTATCGAAACCGGCGACCCATTCGCGATTAACAGGCTCGGCCAAGAAGGACTTTACCGAACTATGGGTGAACTATGGGGTAGTTTCTTTGGTGCAAGCGGTTCAATTCGCGACCTACAATGAAGGAGATGATGAAGAATGGCAGATATAACATATACAACAAGTGGAAGCGCAGTATTTACTGAAAGTTTTAGTTTAGACCTATACGCAGGAACACCAGCAGATGATGAAGCATGGTTAACATCTTATCCGGGTGCTTTAACATCATTCGCGGCAAGACAGACTGATGGGACTAACACATTAGGATTGAAATTGGTTTGTGGCAAGTTCACAACCGTTCTTGCTAATGATGAAACAGTAACATTGACCGGCGGTGCAAGTAAAATCGTCGCAGTTCTTGTGGGCGCTACAAGTGTAGCAAACGCAGGTGTTGATTTGAAGAACATTACAGCAGGTGTCGCACAATTCACAGTGGTTGGCGCACCCGGAACTAATGTTACAGCATGGATGATTGTTGCTTGAGGCTGATTCCAATGCCGACTGTAATTTACAAAGGTCCGCATAAAGCGGGTCGTAATATGGGTCGTTTAGGATTTTGGACTTGGGGTAAAGCAGAAAGTAAAACGCAAGAATGGGTTAACCATCATGCGAAAATGCTTGTGGGAGAGTTCTTGGTTGACGGTGTGCTTTTCGCATCACCTGTCGCTAAAGAAGACGAAGGTAATGACGGTATTCCCGACATGAAATGGACGAAAGGCGATATAATGACTTGGATGGATGAGAACGAGGTTGAATACTCTTCTCTAAATACCAAAGCAAAATTGCTCGCTAAAGTCGAAACACACCTTAACCCACCCGAAGAAACCGAAGACTCTATGAGCGAAGGCGATATGGATAACACAACAGGAGATGAAGAATAATGGCATTTAGTTCAACAATTGATAACAGACCACACAGTATAGGAGATTTAGTTCTTCTTAGCGGAACATTTAACGCGGCAAGCGTAGCAACAGGCTCGATTGATTTATCAGCACACTTAAGCGAGATTTTAAGCGCTCAAGTCAACGGTGATACATTTGGCGATATTACAGGTGGTGGTGTTGACGGAGCATTCGGTTTGATTACTACGGCTACTACTCTAACCATTGATTGTGTTGCAAGTAATACGGGTAAATGGACTGTAATTGGCCGTCGATAAGGTGATTCACCTTGCCTACGGTTACAGTTTATGAGTTCACGCCTAATGAGGCTTGCCAAACGGTTGACACCGTTGCAGGTGGTATTGCTAAGGTGTTGAAGGATGATGGTCCGGTGATAAGTGCAATAACTGCTTACGCGTGTCAAGGAAACATCTATGTTGTAGCCGTCCGATTATGACGGTGATAGCATGGCGGGATTGACACCACAAGACATTCACAGAATGGCTAAGCAAGGTTGGAAACAAGACGAAGGCGACATGGTGAAAACCGATGAGCGCGACAGACTGAAAGGCGTTGTCAAAAAGCAAAACATTCGTTCTCGTAATATACGCGATGTTCTCAACATAGGTGCAGGAACGCGCTGTCGTCATTGCGGTATGTTGCATTTCTGCTATCTTGAAAGATGCGGGGCTTGTAGCAAACCAATGGAATATAATCTTGGTAAAGTGGAGAAGGTGATTTGATGTTTAGTATTCTTCTTCTCAAAAACGACCCTGCTGAAATTGGCAGAATGCTTGCAGAAGAGCAAGCGCGTCGAGAACAACAAAAGCAACAAGATAACCAACGCATTGAGCAAGAATACGCACCACACTTTGAAGAATTAAGAAGACTTGTAACGGAAAAAAAAGCAGAAGTGGATAGATTAGAAGCGCAAATAGCAGAAGAGCAAGCAAGAAGGGGGCAATAATAATGCCAACCGTTTTTCAAACAGGAGAGCGAGCATCAAGACCACTTGACCCTACGCGCTTATACTATACATCAGCACAGAAAGTAGCGGACATTTTACAGATACCGCTACCCGACCCTGTTTATCTCGCGAGTGATTCTAATACAGGCGCTACAACTGCTACTATTACAGCGAGCGATTACAGACATACCGGCTTTGAAGTTGGTGATAAAATTGAAATCGCGAGTGATGTTGAAATGGGAGAAGAAGTTACTATAACATCAATTACGCGCGATGGTAGCAATGTCGTCATAACATGGGTTGGTGGAACAACGGGTGATTACGACACAGCAGATGAAGCGTATATTCAACCGCTACAATCATTTACAAACGGCAAGCGTAAAGGAATAACAAAGAAACAAGTCGAAACATTAATTCAACGAACTCAAGACAAGATTGACAACCTTACAAATAACTCATGGCGACCTATGCTACAAACAGCAGAATATGTTAATTTCGATACATACAAACCATACCGACGACGATATTATACAGATTATGTTGGTTCAGTTCCACTCTATTTCCGTAATGTTCAGCAAATACTTCGACTTGAAGTATGGCAAGGACATGAATATCGCGAGATTGCTTGCGCAGAAGTGCGCTTGAAAGTCCTTGACTTTACTAAACTCACAGCAGATACAGACAAAGTGTATCTATGTCCGGGTGGTGGTGGCATCGCTACTCTCACAGCAGGAACTACCAAATCAAAGTTTAATGCTCAATTTGATAATGTTACAACCGCGCAACAATTGTCCGACCTTATCAATAAAGATTTGAGACGCGGTAAAAGCGCAACTTTGTTTTCTCCTTCATTCAGTCTTGAAGACGCAGAAGCCGATGATGGTTCAGTTGTAGCGAATGTTCATCATGAGTTTATGTCGTCTGCAAACGCAGACTATGGTGGAGGTCAAGTCAAAATCACTTCTATGCGTCGTGGTGATGCAGGAGAAACCGCTACTATCGCTATAACAGATGAAGACGGTATCAGTATCACAGGCGCTAATTCTTTCTTAGGAGAGGTAGCATCATCCACATCAAATACAATTACACTTGTTACTGCGGATTCTTTTGCTGAATATGGTCTTATTAAAATTGGTTCAGCCATTGGATATTACACAGGTAAAACAGGTAATCAACTAACAGGTGTTGCTGACCTTACAGGAGATATAAGCGCGGCGGCAACAGGTGGTGCTTCTGTAAATCAAACTCGATTCAGTATTGATTATGTTGGAGGAACAACAGGTGATGAAGCGCGTTTGCGGGATTGGTGGGCTGATTACGACTTAGGTATAATTTACTTCAATAACACATACCCCTATTTCTCATGGAACGCTGTTAAGGTTTCATATGTATATGGAGAGCGCTATGTGGAAAAAGCAATCGAAGATATATGCACTAAACTTGTAGCGATGGATTTGATTTTATCGGACGACCGAAGCGTGTTATTACCCGAAGGAACACAGAATGTGGACTTGGGTTCAAAATACCAACTCCTAAAGGCTCAAGTAGCGGAAACGCTACCGCGATATGTGGAGGTGATGACGCTTGAGTGAGTTATGGGATAAAGACGATATTCTTAGGAAATTAGCAGTTCCTCTAAAAGAAGTTCGCAAGAACTCAATATACGGTAAAGAAGGGCGTATTTTTCTTATAGCGTCGGCAGATGCTATGGGTTATGAAGTTGATAGAGAAGGCAACATATTAAAGAAAAATGGTTCTAAAATGGACTCAAAACACCCCGACTACGAGGCAATTATTCAATCAGCGATGAAGCAAGCGGCTAATGAAAGTCCTATTGGGAGGGATTTCTAATGGGGCTTGAATCTATTGAACTCATCAAAAAACTATTCAACGATGGTTGGAATCGCGGTAATACATCGCAAAGGAAACCAACCATCCAAGACATTACCACCGTTGAACCGGGCGGTAAGCGTCTTGATTTATCGCGTTCCGACGCAATCGTGCTATACGAAACAGCACATAACGAGGAACAGCCCGAAGTATTTTATGACTTCGTGCATACGCGTATCAATGTTACAGTGGATGTGCGCACAATGGAAGGTCGCGCGCAACTCTCTAAGATGGAAGACGAGGTTCGGCGTATCGTCCACGCGAATAGAAAAGGCGATGGGGCTAATTTTGACCGATTACTCTATAAAACACGAACTGACCTTTCGGACCGAACGAAGCGGTTACACCGCATGACTTTCCAAGTTGAGATAGTAATTTTCAGCGAATTAATAGCATAATAAAAAGAGGAATAAAAATGGTATCGACAGTGTATAAAGGTGATTTAGCAGAAGTAACATTCGGACATGAATGCGGAGTAGCGCTTAAGCATGGTGCGTTTGGAGCAGGTGCAGTAGCGACGCTAACCACTTCCCCCACAAGTGCAGGTTCGGGTTATTCAGTAGCGACCGTCGCTACAACCGGCGGCGCAGGTGATGGTAACGCAACAGTTGCTATCGCCTCAATAGCAAACGGTGTTGTTATAACATCAGCAGTTGATGATGCAGGAGCAACTTATGCAGGGAGTGATAATGTAACACAAGCATCATCAAGTGGTGTCGGAACAGGATTTACTGCTACAATCAATACCGTAGCGGGTGGTGCTGTTGTAACATACACTATGACCGCAGGTGGTAGTGGATATGCCGCGAATGAAGTTATTACAATGACAGGTGGTAGCGGTAGTGGATTGAAGTTTGTAGTAACCACTATTTCTAACGGTGTTATTACTGCTCTCACAGCATCGGCTCCTGCCGGTGGTGCAGGATATAATGTAGGCGATGTTTTAACTCTTGGAACAGGAACAGGCGGAACGGCAACCGTAGCAACTCTTACAGCAGGTGGTTTGTTAATGACAAAAACAACCAATAGTGCAAATAGCGATTGCACAGATATTACTTTCACCCAAGCAAAAGCAGGAATGTTTGATGCAAATCAAAATCTCAAATATCCTGCGGGAATGCTTGTTGGTTCGACACTTCGCGTAAGAGGCTCAAGCGCAAATTATGATGCTGACGATTATGCTACAACAGGTAACACATACACCATTGTAGCCAATAGCGCAAATGTAATCACAGTTACTCCAAAGATGAAAGAAAATGGCGCATCGGGTGCTAATGACGAAATACTCATTGACACAATCGGAACACCAACAATGGACACAGGAATGACTTACAACGCATCAGCGAAATTATCCGATGAGTCCGTTCTTACAGACCAATTTGTTGGACTTGCCGCTACGGTATCACTACCGGAAACAAAGGTCGAAATCCGTCGAAGCCATGTTATTGGTCTTGGTCGTGATGTTGTCATTCAAGAACCTCAAAGCATGAAGAATGAAGGTGGCGCTATCGAAATGATGATGAACAGCGCTCGTTGGTTATACTATGCCCTCGGCGCGCAGGTTGTTGATGTTCCATCAACTGTTAAAGCGACACCGGGGGGAGGATATACTGAACTACCTATCGCCGCAGGTGATACTTACTTTGGATATACAGGAACAATGACAAGCGGACCTATCGCGGGAGAATACTTACTTATCGTTGATGGAACAGCAGTTGAGTTCCCAACAGACCGAGCAGTAGCCGCAGGTTCTAAGAAGTGGGGTAATGATGGACTCGGCACAGACATGGAAAACGCAGAACGCAATGAGATTCGCCGTGTTCTTTATCATGATACTGTTGGTAAGCGAATCTATGTTGATGAACCATTTACCTTCGACCACGCTATTGCAAACATGACACAGAAGGTTTGTGCTTATGAAGATGATAACACAGGTGGTTCGCCTAACTTCAACACCACTACGGCTTCTTATGGAGAAATCCAACACCGTATGTCTCGTTTAATTTATCAAGGCGCTACTGTTCCTTCTTTTACTCTTGAGACAAGTATGCGAACACGCAATACAGGCTCTTACAATGCAAGCGCGACAGGTAGCGAAGCACCGCCGGGTTCAGCATCCGACAACAAACAACTAACTCGTATTTGGAGAGGTTGTAAAGTAAAGGATTTTTCACTTGCCGCAGACGCGGATGCAGAAGTTAAACTATCAGTTAACTTTGATGCGCTATACTGCTACACAGATACAGGTCGTCTTGAAGATGACACACCTGCCAACAAAGGTGATAGATACAGCACTCATCGAATGTTTGAGAACATCGCTAACGGCAAAGCGGAACGAAAGAAAGCGGGTATTGCACCAAACACCGAGAAACCTTACTTCTTTTACAACGGGCAAATTAGTGCTTTCGGTATCAATCTCGCGCAAATCACAAACTTCTCACTTACAGGAAACAACAACATCGAAAACATTCTAACAGTTCGTGGGTCTGCATATAAAGAAGAAAGAAACTCTCTCGGACAATCACTTGAGCAAGTTCCATTTGGCGGTTCGCGCAATCCAAACTTGACAATCGAGAAGCAAGTTGAATACGAAATGAAAATGACAATCATTGTTTCCGACCCGCTACTATGGCATGAATACAGAACTAACCGTAGTCATGGATATACAGAACCAATTACACTCACTCTTACAAAGGCAGGTGCAGGTAGCAACCGAGAACAAGTAATCATCGTTGTTGATGATTATATCATCAGTGAAGCACCTATGCCTATCCCCGAAGATAAGGGTGTAATCAAGAGTGAAATGACAATCATGCCGAAGCATGTTCGCGTTATTTCACACGATGCATTTTTAGGATTGTGATATTATGATAAAGAAAGCAAAAGTGAATAACGCAATGAATCGTGCATGGGGCATGATAGTAAAGAATGCACCACCTGTTCCGGGTCAACAACCTCAACAACCACCTGCTCCGGCAGGAGGCGCACCTGCACCGGGCGCACCTGCACCGGGCGCACCTGCACCGGGCGCACCTGCACCGGGCGCACCTGCACCGGCGGCAGGACAACCTTGCAAAGTTTGCGGAAAGTGATACAATGAATCCTCTTAACGCGTCTTGGTCTGTATTGAAAGAGAATGTAGCAACTACGCATACTGAATATGGTAGCGGTATGACGGAAATCAAACCTCACCCTGCGGCGGTATCGTATGCTCAAAGGGCGGGTTATCAGCCGGACGGCAGGGCTTATCCCGGTTTATCGGGTGCTAAATCAAACACCGCGACTACACAAGTTCCTAATCAAGAACACCCTATGGGTGGCAACGCACAAGGAGCGCTACCGGGGCGTAAAATAACACTTATGCCAAGACCAAAAGCACCTATTAACCGCGAGCCAAATATGCAAAATATGGGTATCAGCCCCAAAACAGGCCGACAGATGGAAGATGAAGCGTATGATATGGATTACGATAGCGAAGGGAGAAGATATAATTCAGCAAACGCAGAAAAGGTTACGGCGGCACTCAACACTAAACATGGACGAACGGGACGACGGGCGGCGGGCGGGAGTTACCGTGGCTCGAAAGGAGAAGAACACGCGGATAAGATATTAGGTCCTATTGGTAGCGATAATCCAAGATTTAATTTAGAGCAAATGCAAGGCGACTTAGACCAATTTGACCGAATGCCTCAAAATGAAAAAGAGGCGCGCGCTCTTAAGAATAGCAGAATGAATCGAAGACATGTTAAAAGACCCTCATCTCACAGACAACGATTAGGGACAGTTACTCACGATAAAGAAGGTAGGCGAAACAAAAATGTTCCTGTTGCTGATTTGACAAAACCACAAGAAACCCAAAACCTTGTTGCAACAGGCTATCCTATGGCAATGAATCATGCATGGTCTATCATTAAAACAGGGGTTGTGCATAATTGAATCCTCTTAACGCGTCTTGGTCTGTTCTCAAAGCCTCGCCTTATGATACACCCGAAGATTTGCAAAATCAAGGTCTAAATATACCACAGCGTTCAACTACCAAAGATGAGGCTAACCCTTATCTTGATGAACAACGACAAAAAATAGAGGCTATCGAGCGCAAGAATGCAGAAGCGCGTAAGCGATTGATGGAACGCTTGTATTCAAATGAGAAAGACGCGGAATCACCTGTTGAAATCGCGAACATCATGGATTCACCGGAACGCATACGAGAACTCAACCCAAATGCGGAGAACCTTGCAGACGGTAGCGCACCTCCTGTTCCTCAAAATAATCCAAATCCTCTCGGTTTGAGTATGGATAAGTTGAAAGAGTTGAACGAGGGGCGGTAATCATGCGAGAGAGTATGCACTTAGGCGGAGCGCGAACCCGAAGATGGGTTGCTGTTGAAAAAAACGCATATATTGCAGAACCTCTTGAAGAAGAAATCATCGAAGAAGAAGTATTCAATCCCGAAGCCGCTAAGACAGACGGCAATCCATTTCCCGAAGAACCACCTCTTGAAGAAGAAGTGGTTGAAGAAACAACACCTCTTGAAGAAGAGGGTCCAACAGATTACAATTCCCTAACCGTTGAAGAATTGCGCGCTCTTTGTCGCGCTAAACAATTAGCGGTGAAAGGAAAGAAGGCGGAATTAGTTGCCCGTCTATTGGACGCGGATGCCCCCTCGCAAGAGGCTGTTGAAGTGGCCGAAGATACCCCCTCGCAAGAGGCAGTATCAAGCGATGAAACAGGAAGTGTAAGTAATGAATCCGACGAAACAGAAGAAACCGACACAGTTGGTTGACAGCGCAGTAAGCCTATTGGTAAATACGACAGCGAAAGAACATATGATAAGTGCAGACCCCGACAATCCCGATATTGGATTGAAGGTGTGGGTGCGCGAATTGTCCTTTATGCAAATGCAAAATGCCATCAAGACCTTTTTGAACATCACCGCACAAGGCGGAGTTGACATTGACCTTGCCGCTTATTGGAAACATATGTTCGCGGAGTGTATTGAAAAGACTGAACCTCGCTTGACACCAACACAAATGATGCAATTGCAACCGTATGTTGCTCAACAGATTACCGCGCTATTACCGCAACCACAGGATTTGATTAATAACCCTTTGAGCGATGGGGAGAACGAATAAACACAGTTTATTCTTTCATGAAAACCCCCGCCCATAAAATTGAAGACCTTGACTTAGAGATACATATGAACTCTTACGCGTATTTTGTAGCGAAACATTACGGAATACGCTTAGGCGATGTATGGGATATGTCGATACATGAGTTTGAAGAATCTCTCGCATTCGCGGCGGCGGCTGAAAAGATTAAAGCAGAAGAAATGGAGAAAATGACCAATGACTCTAAGGGCAAAATGAGCGTAGCAGGAACAGACGCGGGAACACCCATGCCATTCAGCGATTAAGGAGTGAGATAAATGACTGATGTTCAACAACTATCCAAAGACTTCGCTGATTTGAAAACAGCGCTACAAGAGTTGGGTGTTGTTGGAAACGCTTATGGTAAAACAGCAGGTGTGTTGGAGAAACAACAAGGTAAATTACAATCAGCATTCAAGAAGAACCCTATTGTTCAGTTTGGAAAATCTCTTATGGGGATGGGTAAGCAAGTTAGACTCTTTAACAAATTACAAACGCAATCAACACAGTTAACAGATGAGCAAAGAGCAGAAGTGGAGAAAAACGCAACAGGGTTAACCAAGTGGATGGTGTCAGTAGTAGGCGCTACTGCTTATGGAAAATATATGAACAAGATGGTCGAGGAACAAGCGTCGCTATGGCGAAGATTGACAATGAATATATTTGGTATTCTTTCGATATTCTTACTTGTTGGATTTGCTATCGCGGCAGTTTCACTCGCGTTTCAAGGCGCTGAATCTCCTTTGCTTGATTATACGGATGGCATACCTTTTCTCGACCAAGCGATGCAAGGGTTGGTTTTAGCCTTCACAGGTGAAGGTGAGGGTGGCTTTTTGGGTGCGTTAAATCTTGTTACTGCCGCGTTGGTGTTAGCATTGCCTGTTTGGTTCTTATTCGGCGCACCTGCCGCCCTTCTCGCCGCCGGATTATTACTCGTAGTAGGCACATACCAACTTGTTAAGAAACACACAGGAAGCGCAGAAGCCGCATTAGCGGCGGCGGCGGTGGCGGGAATGGTTCTTGTCGGTGTATTCATTCTTATGAAATTGTGGTTAGGTGGAACTGCGCTAACTATCTCCGCATTAAGTAGCACATTCATGGGAGCGTTAGGTTTAGCACTGTTAGCAGTTGGTCTTGTCGTTGGTGGTATTGTTGGTATTTGGATGGTTTTAACAGGTAAAATCAATGGATGGATGGCATGGGTTGTTACGGCGATAAGTGCCGTCGCTATTGCTTGCGGTCTTGCAATTATTTTCGGTTTTGGTATAGTTCCGCTTGCTATCATAGCGCTTGTGATATTTGTGGTTGTTATGGTTATCAAGTATTGGGATGAGATTTGGGCGTTCTTATGTATCGCAGGAACATGGATTTTAGACGGTTTGATTTGGGCGGGAGAATGGATTGTCGCATTTATAGCAGGTATTATACTCACAGTAATCATTGCTGTTGAAGTAGTAATTGGTGTAATTATCTTAGTAGGGGGAGCAATTATCGGTATCATTACATTCCCATTCGTATTTATTTGGAACTTTGTTTCAAAATTATGGACTTCATTTCAAAAAGCAAGAAAGAAAGGATGGAGAGGTATTGTTGCATGGGTTATGGGAATACCTGCAATGTTCAAGAGAGTAGCGGCAGATACCATTAAAGGGATAATTAATAAAGTGATAAAGGCTTACAATTGGTTCGCTAAGAAAATGACAATCAAGATACCTAAATGGGTTCCGAAGATTGGTGGTAAGAAGTTTGGATTGCCAAGAATACCGAAACTCGCGAAAGGTGGTATAGTGAATAATCCAACGATTGCAATGATTGGTGAAGATGGACCGGAGGCTGTCATACCCCTAACCAAGAAGAATAACCCTCAAGGGATTGGATTAGGCGGCGGTAATAGAGGCCCAATAACAATTAATATCAATGCAAGCGGTATCACAGATAGAACCGATAAGCGCGCTCTTGCTCGCGAAATTGGTGAGGCTATCCGTGAAGAAATGAACCGTGGCGGACGAGGGTATGGTAACAGGAGAGGTGCATTGTAATGTCAAGAATTAGATTGATTAGGCAAGACGACCAAGTGATTGAACTTGATGCTGTTTCATACACGCTAAGCGTATCTCGTTCAATTCCGGTAATACCCATTCCGATTCTCGCAGAACGATTGGCTATTGACATAAACGCAGTTCAAACTGATATTCAAATCGACTGTATATTGCGAGATGATGATTGCTCGGCAACATCGTTTCAACAAGATGCCGCATTCTGCACTATTGATTTCGGTCTAAGTGCTGACACATCCGGTGGTGGTAATGACTACTTTATGGTGGGTAATGGTGGCTCTATAACCAAAGAGGATTTAGACGATAAAACATTTGAACTCGCAACAGCATACACTAACAAAAGCAGGTTGCGCGCTCCTATCACAATTAAGTTTGACAAAGACACAACAAGCCATACATACGCCACAGGGTCGCCTATACTGACAGTAGGTATTCAGTCTGTAACAACAGGCGCACAACTTGCGGCGAGAGTAGTTGCCGCTTTTACACAAGACGATTCATTTAATGTTCAATTAACAAGCACAGGTTCAACAAGTGATACTATCTTAGATGCGCTAACAATATCAGCAGGTGCAGGTTCTATTGCGTCAACGGGTAGTTCAAAATTAACAATCACATCAGTTGAATTAGGACCGGATGGTAATAACGCTACACCTGATTTTTGGAGTGATAAAGGAACTCTTACTAAACCAAAGTTTGAATTGTTTGGTGGAGGCACATTGCATAACTGTAAAAGCGCGGGTGATAAACTCCAAGACCTTATCGCGGCGATAGGTAATGCGAATCTTGCCGGTATGTCGGGTAATCTTATTGATGTTGGGATGGATAACGAAAGCGATGAGCATGGTCTTGATACTTCTTTTTCAATTGCAGATAGGTCGGGAGATTATATTGTTGGTATTCAAATCCCTTATAATTCTCTTGTTCAAAAAAAATCCAATACAACTTCTAACGATGGTTATGTTACGCGCAACTTGTTAATTGTTACAGGTGCGCGTTCTATTGAAGAGCAAGGCAGTATTGGAAATTACAATGAGTTCGGAACTGATTTCAATGTTACCGATAAGTTCACAGGAATACGCGGAACTGTTGTAGGAATGAACTTTGGATATGACGCAGGAAATAACATATACGAAGGTAGTGTTACATTCCAACCGATTGATATGATTGTGGGGCTTTGATATGGCAGTATTTGGTGCATCAAGTAGCGCGTTGTTTTTCAACGGAGTTAATGATAGCGTTGTATGCCCTCAAGGTGGATTTATCCATACAGGACACAAACTAACAGATGGTGCGCGCACATCTTCTCATGTCCTTCAAGATGGGAGCAATCATAGACAAATGAAAACTTCAATGCAATCACTTGGTAAGTTCTCTTTAGAAGCATGGATTTCTCCCGATTGTGGTGGTATTATAGCAAGTAAGGATGAAGTGTTTGAATTAAGAATGGGTAGTGTTGGAGCGCCCGCGCCCGCTATTTTTACAATTCATACTCAAGAAGGAGTATCATTTTCAGTCAAAAGCGCACACAATTATCCCACAAATGCAGATTCTTTCATATCTAATAATGTAGGTTTGAATACAGAACAGCGTGAAATATACCATATTATCGGAGCATTTAGTGAAAATCAATTAAAGTTATACATCAATGGTGAACTTATAGCATATGAAAAATTGAATAAAAAATACTCTATCGGCATCAATACTCAAGACTTTTACATCGGTGGTAAAGGTGGTGAATATAGAGGTTATATCGAAAGCATTCATTGGAAAAAGGGTGTTCCGACAGCCGATTTACGACCTTTACCTGTTACTAAAGAATCGGGAACGATAGGTATATGGAGATTTGAAGAACCTATTGAAGTTGATTCGGAGATATTTCATATCAAAAGCGCTCTTAGCGCGAACTCAACTACTATTACTCTTGACGCTACACAAGTGCAAACTCTTTACCGATTGATAAGCGGAAAGGATGATATATTTACAGGAACTTACACTCCCGAATCTCTTGGTAATTATCGCGCTATAAACACCGGACATCCGGGCGGTAAGCAAGTAGTTAGCATCGCTCATTGCGCTTGGAATCTTTTGATTAATCCAACAGGGACAGATGTTATGAGTCGCTTACCAAATAGCAAACCGCCCGAAAGGGTGCGTTTAGTTAGCCTTAACGCCGCAGGAACTATTATCGTTAACAGTATTCATCTTGATTTTGATACTGATGCAACATATGGTGCGCGAGGTGTGCTACATGCAAGAACTGCTTACGATTCAACAAAACATTTAGCACATGATAGCACAATGGTTCTTATTCGTTCCGATTTATTAATTGATAGCCAAACAGGAAAACCGCATCAAATGGCAGGTATGGCGAGTCAAGCAATTGATAGAACAGGTGCAATGGTGATTGATGAAAGCGGGAATGATTTTCATGGTTTCATCTATTCTCGACAGTGTTCTGTAAATGAAAGTGGAAATCCATTTACGGTTTCTTCGGCTAATTGGACTATTGATGATAAATTAAAAAGAGGTCATAACGGTCGTCATTTTTACAATTATAGCGAAGGACATCATTATCTAAGAATGTTACCACCTTCATCGGAACACACTATTATACGCACCATTGACGGTCTTGCTGATAACATTAGAGTTCATTTCCCTGCCGCTAATTTAGGAATTAAAGACCAATTACCTATCAATTCAAAAATATCATTGACTAACACAGCCCTTTATGGTGCTATACATTCAGTAACAACAAGCGCTACGGTAACAGATGTTGTGCGTAATGGTATGACTTCAATTGATAGCACCCAAGACGGAGTTATCGGAATAGGTGTTGACGACATTAGACCATTTTTATTGAAGGGTCATGGATTTAACGATGTTGAAGCGGGCGACCCTGCTCATACACTTCATATGATACCCGAAGATGTTTCGCGCGTTGCAATTATGCAAGTATCAACAATCACATCTTGTCCGTATGTTGAAATACACTACAAAGCCATAGATTTGATTGGAAACAAAATGGGCGTAAGTAATCCTTGTTTGTTAGTGGAGAAGACAGTCCCAAGCGCGAATACAATTCTAAATGGTAACACCGTTGCTCATCATATCGCTAATGCTTCTAACCCTCTTATACACGCGGCAGGAGGAATTGTAACATTAACATCCGAAGCAGTTGGCGAATCTTCAACTATTATGATTGCTCATAGATTAGTTGGTGATAATACAGGAGGTTCTCAAAAAGAATACAGTTTGAATGAATCTCGAATACCTTCAAACTACACTCCTACTCTTGCAACAGATTTACCAAATACCATTCCTCTCGCTATTGATGGTTCAAATGAAGAAATAAAACACTCTTCTGTGTATAATAAATTGATTCTTAGTCCTATTTCAAAACCCGAAAACGCCCCACCAACAGGAGGCACAACTATTTCTCATCAAGTTACAGAACAATACGCTTCTCAACAAGGCGCGGCATTTGAAATGTTTGATATTATTGACAATTACATCGAAGGCAGTTATCACCATGTCATAGTTCAACCTTCGCGCAAAAACAGAACTATGCAACTATCGAGAGTTGTAGGCACTAAAGATAATTCAGCAGACCATACTTTTGCTACGATTGAATATATTCAAGGTCAAGGCAGAATCAATTCATTTCAAGTTGCAGATAATAAAGGCTCAAGAGAACTCATTTTACGAGCGCGCGGTTTAATGGATGATATTTCCGACCAATCAGTAACATTCACAGGCGACGGCTCTCCCGATTCCCACATCGTTAAAGAGATACAACCGGGAGCGCCTGTTGTATCAGTTACTCTTGGTGGTGCAGGACAAGGTGCTATTAATACAAAGCCATCGTGGGACCCTTCACCTCTTTCACGCGTAGGTTGGAACACGCGTAGGGATTGCACAGTTGAAGTAATTGCTGTCGATACGACAGCCGGAACAGTTACAGTTCAACCTCTAAACAACAATTCAGCAAATCTTGCATCTTGGGGAACATTTTGTTTCCCTCCAACGGGTAGGGTGTATATGCTGAATGGTGCTAATGCTGAATATATTTCAAGAACAGGAACAGCATTCACATTTAATACCGCTACGGGTTTGTTATCATCGGGTAGTTTTGTTCATGCTAATGGTAATGAGCATGATTCATTTGCAAACTTCGTTACAGAGAATGTATTAAGAGTCGGGACTCAATTGATTCTTGACCCGTTATTCGACAGCCAAAGTGTATGTGAAGATGGAACAACAGTCAATGATAGATTATTTCAATCGTTAGGAACAATTTCTCACGACTATCAGTTAGGAACACAATATGCTTCAACACGCGCACTCACAGAAATAGCATTATTCCCTAATCAATTTTTTGAAAATAGAGAAGAAGATATATTCCCCGGACCCGACAATAGTATGAAAATACATCTTGATGCTACAATGACAGCACACACTTGGAGTCCAAGCCCTGTCGGTCGTCGTTCAAGAAGTTCACCTGCTATTGATAAAACAGTATTCGGGTCTTACTACAAGAGATGGTATAATAACGAACCAACTCGCGCTATTGCAGGTTCGATGGGTGCTGTTGATGCGAGCAAATATAGCGTGATACTCAACATTACAGAAGGGATAGAAAGAATACCGGATAGTGATGAAGGCGCAGGTGGAAATGTTCGGAATGGTGGTAGCAATTATGAAAATTGGATGAGAAAAATAATTCTCGATAATGGAGAATGGTGCTACTATGCTATGCGTAATGTAGCGCCGTATGAAGATAGAACTAATAAAAGAATTAGATTATTATTAACAGAAGGTAATTTCAGTGCGAACTTCTTCGTCTCAATACGAAAGGGTTCAGTTTTAACAATCGGTCAACAACCATACAAGATTTTCAAACCCCTCGATACCGATACAACACACGACACTATAACTTCGGCTCAAGAGTATCGTCGTCCGTTTTATTATGACCGCGCAAATGTGCAAACTCAAGGAGGTAATATCGACTATGGGTTGCGTCAATATGTGAGTGCTGTTGAGTTCAAGGCAGGACCACTTTCTAATCCTCACATTGCGCGAATTGAAAGCGGATGTTCTAAATTGACTGTTTTATCAAATGTTAGTGGTGCTAATCCTTATAATGTAACTTTCAAAGGTGATTTACCTAAAGGTGAATTACCCACCAATTATCATTACAAGGCTGTAAATGAACTTACAGGTGTAACAGGGACCATTACTTATGACTCATCAGCCAATGTTAATCAAATTAGTATTCTAACATCAAGCGGTTCAACAAGTCCGGGCGATGTGTGGGTCGTTAAATCCATAGAATCACTCACAGTCGCTCCTTACAAACTTGCAGATGGCACAGTCAATAAAACATGGAATCATCCATACGCGCCGGGAGGATTGCGATATGGTGATACTGTTTGGATGAATATGCATTATACTAACCCGCATGCTATTGAAGGATTATTTGCGAAATCACGCGGCGTTCTCAATGAATATGAAGTATGGAATGAGTTCAATGGAGGTAAGGGTAATTTAGGTATCGAAGCGCGAGATACATTACCTCTTGAGAACTTCTTAATTGGTAATACATGTATTGAAACTGCGCGCAACTTTGTTCAACATGTCAATAAAACAATTTCTCTTAATTGGACTGAACTCGGACATACCAACAATCCTCCAATTGTGGCGTATCTCGACCCTTATCTTAGCACAGAACAACATGCGCGGGTATTACTCTATGATGTAGCGCATGACCGTGAGTTTATCGCATTCCATGATTTACATATGCAAGTCCAAACAAGCGCAAAAACACCTATCATAAACGGGTTAGATGTAGCGGCAGGGTTCGCTACTCAAGATAAAAATAGACTCACTTCTAATTCTGCTACTTACACAGAAACAATCAACAGCGTTAGTTATCCAATACATGCCGAACATGGCAATTCCGTATTCATAGAAGGTGCTTATGCTCACGCATCATGGTATCTTATGGATGATGGTTATAAAACATCCACTTTAGGTAATTTCTCAAGACCTGCTCGCCAAACACAGCATGTAGTGAAAACATCGGATATTACATCAGCCGAACATGACCGAGTTGAGCCAAGTTCAATTTCTGTTAGCGCGGCAAATACAAGACATGCTGAAAATATGTTAAAGACCGAATCAGCAAAAATAAGAAGTAGCGCGGCTGACGCTTATGATTTCCATTCAACATTCTTTGATACACCGGATGGAACACGCGTAATACCTGCCTTTTTATGCATGAAAGGTAAGCGTGGTAGCAATTTAGACCTTACTTTACACTATGAACCTGCGCTACAACATTTACCTCATTGGTATGCGATGGACTTTGCAAGACGACTAACTATTGATTTTGGTGAAGTTGGTATCAAAGATGGTGTAACAGATATAGAAGCCGCCGCTAAAGAAATAGTGCGTCTTATCAATCAAGCAGGAGCAATCAACGGGAGAAGTAGTCAAAGACGACCATCCGACCAATACTCCGCCGAAGGTGAAAGATTCGATATTAATCGTCGCGCAGTATCAGCAAGTGGGGAAAGCACATACGAACCAAGCGACCCAACTTCTGCGCACCATCATGCTGACTTTGCCACCACAGGTGGAACTCACGACCCTTCACCATTTTGGGATGATAGCGCATTCACTTCTTACAATCGCGGTTCACATATGGGTTATATGCGCGCTCATATAGGTCGAGTGGTTGAAGATATTGACGGTAATGAAGGGTATAGTATTGTGATTCACAGCACAGTTCCGGGTGCAAGTGGACGCAACTTTTGCGTATGGTTGGATAACAGCAAGGGTCAATCGGAATACAGACCTCAATACTTAGTAGGTCATGGTGGTCGTTTCCGTAATTACTACTGCGCCGCACCCGATATAGCAGGAGAGAATATGCATCCTGCACCAATGCCTATTGATAAAAACGGAAAACCCTTTGCGCCAATAACCACTTTGCGCGAATATGCATCTCTTGATGAAGAATTAGGAGATGTAACCAATTCTCAAAATCTTGGTTATGATGTTCAATACAATACAAACACTGTCGCACCAACTCATGATTACACAGGTAGCACACCTAACACAGAAAGCACAACGGGTCGAAACTCTAACACCATTAATATGGAATCATTTGAAGACGGCAATTCAAAAATGACAGTTCGTGAAGGGTTGCAGACAGGAACACGCGCAGTTGGCAGAATCAATTTTGGCGGACTTGTTGCTTCGGGTGTGCCGGGATTCGCACCCGATGCGGGAGAATGGGGCTTTGGTGCAGATGGTGATTCAACTTCAAGATTTCAAACAATATACGGAAAACATGTTGGAACAGGGGATGCGAAATATAGCGTTTATGATTCTTATGTTCCTACGGATGAAAGCCGAGATGATGCGATAGGAAAAGAGCCTTTGTATGGATTCAAAATAACAGACCATCGTGGAAAAAATCACATCATTCGTATGGTGTATAGGACTTGCGGAGAATCATTCACTCATAAAAATACAAAATTACCATCAACCATAGATGAAGAAATTGTAATTTATATTGACGACCGTGATGTAGCGCAAGGTGGATTCACTATCGGTAGTAACATGTGGGGAGTTGCAGGTTCGGGAACTCCGGTCGAAAGCCAAGTTTCTTCAACAGCAGATAGCGCGAACTCATGGAGAGGTAATAAGTGGCGTGGGATTAGAACTCATAATAGCGGGTATGCCGTGAGTATTGGTGATAACACCATTGAAAACACAAGCACTATTGCCGCAACAAGTCAATTATCAGTATCAACAACAGGTAGTGGTGTTACGGCAGGAACATTCACCTTGTTTAATATCTCCGGCGCAAATCAAGGTAGTGGTGCATCAATCACTGTTACTGTTGGGGGCGGAGGGGCTGTTAGCGGTATATCAGCAGTAACCGCCGTAGGTAGCGGGTATGCAGTAGGTGATATTCTTGGTTTAACAGGAACAAACGCGCAAGTTACAGTTACCGGATTATCATTATCAATAACAGGATTCGCTCATCCTAAATCTATTTATTTCAAATCAGCATCGGGTGTCGGAAATCAAAATACAGGTATTTGGCATAACTTACCCGAAGGTGCGGATGCTGATGTTCTCGGATGGTTAGGCTTCCCCGATAGCGGGTTGTTGTGGTTGGCTATTCCGCAGGGTCCAACAAATTATACGGGGTCGGCGGCACAGGTAGGTCGAGTATTACATTATTCGGGCAGAACCCATAATGCGTATAATGGCGAACATGGTTTCTTTGGTTTAACAGGTGTTGGTGTTGATGATATGAAAGTAAATCATTTCAACACGAATGCCATGAGAGGTCCTACAAGTTCATCAAACGGAACTGCGCCTGTTATTATCAGTCCTCATCTCAATCAAACAACAATTGTTACTGATGAACTATTAGCGGCGGCTGTCGCTCATGCATTCACAATTGACCCTAACAACGAAGACGGAGAAGATTTTGATTGTAGTGATATGTATGCACCGGATGGTCGAAAATATAGTGAATGGCTTGGTGATAACGCCGAAACTGCTATTAAAATTAAAGCGTTTAATTCAAAGAAAAAGGTTACTCCACTCAACCATTTATTCAGCGTTGATTTAGTCTCCGATTATGGCATTCAAGCATCAAGTTCACAAACTGCGCCGGTCGCAAGCATCGTTGGGTCTGCAACAAACGCGCATATGGGAGGTTTAACACAAACAGAAAGAAATGCAGGTATGATGTTTGATGCAGGATATTTACCTAAAACAGTATTACAAATCAACACTAAATACTACGGACATAATGCTAATACCGCTACACCTGTTTTGATTGATAGCAATAATAATCCCGTTGATATAACCGAATGGAGAAAGCATTTGCGCGGTGAAAAATATACGCGATTTGTAGGCGACCATATCACACCGGCTTTAGATAATTTACCGTTCGGGATAGCGCCTCCTTTATCCGGTGGATTAGTCGCAACATCGCTTTACGCGGCATGGAGCGCAGGAACAGGATATATCACCGAAGTTGAATATGGGCTTGAAAACATAAGCGGTAGTGGGACAGCCGCAGGAGTAACTATGGCTAAACGAGGTAGTAGCGGAACAACAACTTTTGGCGGTCCGGGTAACAATCCATTTGTAGGTATAGATGAAGTAAGAAATATAGGACATTCATACGCAGTAGGAAATAATGCATGGGTTTATAATTACGAACTATCAGTGTTTGGTTCAGTTAATTTAATTGGTTCAAAACCAGCAGGTTTGCTTGAGTTGACTCAAGGTTACGGTTACACAGTTGGAAATCATGCTACGACAGGAGGTAGCGGTAGCGGTGCTGTTGTTAAAATAACTGCTATCAAAAATGGTGCATTAGGGTCGAATACAATAAATAACGCGGGAACAGGGTATGTGGTAGGTGAAACGCTTACCCAATCCGCAACAACAGGTAGCGGTATAGAGGCGGCATTAATTGTAGGGTCAGTTGGTGGAGGTGGTAGCGGAGATATTACGGCTTATCGTATAACAAATACAGGTTCGGGTCATGCTTCAAGCGATGTTATATCATTCACAGGTGGTAGTGGTAGCAATTTCAAAATAACAGCCGTTATCATTAGAGATGGAGTAATTGAATCATTAGATGAAACGCCCGTATCAGCAGGTAATGGGTATAGCGCAGGACAGACTCTAACTATTAGCGGAGGCACTAATGGTGAAGTAAGAATCAATGAAGTTTCAACAGGAACAGGGTATGATTCAAGCGTAACATACTCATTGGCGGGTGGTAGTGGTTCGCTCGCTCAAGTTCAAGTTAATACTGATGGCGACGGTGGAATAACAAGCGTTGCTGAAATTATGCATTGGGGTGCAAATTATTATGCTAATGGTGAAACACTCATAGTATCGGGTGGCGGAAACAATGCAAACTTAACGGTATCAAGAACTAACAATGCGCGCATTGTAATACAAGAAATAACAGGGTATGCAAGAACATTCATAGATGATGAAACAGTTATACCACGACAAAGAATAAGATGTAAAAATGGATGGGTCGGTCAAACTTATCGTGCAGGTCCATTAGGGCGTGAATATGCTTGGACTAAACGATATGGTGCGGTAACAAGTGATAATTATACAACAACTACTGCCGCAACAGACACCTTTGGTGGCTCGGACGACCTTTCTTGGGTTGAACCAAAGAGACTATATTATGTTGATGAATCTATATTGGTTTATCCTGTTCCCGATTGCTTTTTGATGAAGACAGAAGATGGTTCCGAGAATTGGACTGAACCCTTACAGGGGAAACACCCGAAAGGTATTAAATCAACTGATATGACAATATATAGTCAAGAGTTCATAACTGACGACCATGCTCAATTTAGCGGTTTGAGATTATCGGGTAATACGCTTGGTGAGCCTATAACATATTTCCGTGGCGCTCAAGATAGCGTGGACCATAGTGTGCCATTATATTTCGGTGGAGGATTTAGCGGTGTAACGATGGATGTGAATGACGGAGCGCGTGTTGATTACACTTCCCATAACGAGCATCCATATGCAAGCGGCCCAACGGGATGCGCGGGTATGCAAGACATAGGAGAGAAGATGGGGTCATATGCGCTTCTTGATTCCGCCGCTATGTTTGCTATGTTCCCCGGAACTCCATTATGCGACCAAATGCATGGAACGACAGTTCCTCCATTTGCTAATCAAGATGCTATTCTTGCGACTGATATGGATGGTAATGCTAACAATCATACAGGTGTAGGTGCAACTTATACAAATGTTAAAGTTGTAAAACCTTCACCAATTATACTTCGATTTGCACATCCATACGCGCGATACGCGGATAGCGATAACAGCGTAGCGTATGTTATATTTGGTCCGGGGCAAGCCGCACCTAAACATTGGAAAGGTGAATCCCAAGCAATGAATACATCAATTGAACCTTCGGGTAAATGGACTGTTGCGGCTAAACACTATGCAGTTCTAAATGGTTCCACAAGTGTAACTTTCACGGCTCATACAGATACAGGTCATTTATTACCTAATGAATTACACAATGGGACTCTTGATAGCGCGGCTAATCAACTATTACCACCTACTGACGCTTATGGTGCAAATAACATATACCCCGGTAAAGCGTTTAGGCATTGGGAAACTCCACTTGGATTCGCCAACAGCAATTACAATCAAACATCTGCCGCGCATTCTCGCAACATAAGTAATCATTTTGGGAGTCCAACTTCTGTCAATTCAGCAGGACCTAAAACAGCCCATCCGTTTTCTCACTACAAAGCAATACGCCGCTACCCTTCACCCTTGACTTACGCTCCCGAAAAATTAAACTTCATGATTTTCCAACTTGACGGAGGATATTCACCGGGCGGTTCTTGGTTTGATAACACAATACGCAAGAATCCTCCACACCCTACAACAAGCGCAACGGTAGCCGCATCTCAAACAGCGACATGGCACTCCACTACATTAACAACAGGGCTTAATGCAACAATGTTCCGTGTAGGTGCGGCAGTAGCAACAGGGTATGATACCAACGCAGATACTACGCCGCCACTTGATACATTTGTAATAGACGCTACTCGCTGTCAAAACAGCGAAGAGTTAGGTGCTATTGTAGCGGCGGCTATCAATACATGGCCGGGACCCGCTAATCTCAAAGCCATCGGTGGGTCTTTTTTACCATCATTCCAAGATGCTCAAAGACAAGACCGATACGCTTGGGTCGAGTTAAATAGAGGGGTTTTACCGGGTAGCGACCCACTCGACTCTTATGATGATACGAATGGTTTAGTAACTCTTACATCCAATATGCCCGCAACATTACCTGTTAACGGATGGATTCGTCTATCTAATGGCACGAACGCCTTCTATGGTTATTATTCAAATAGAAGCGATAACACATTCATCTTAGGTGCTAATTACCGAAGTGGCGCAAATAAACTTGAAGACCCCACAGTAGCGACAGGAGCAAGTAGCGTTGTA
>Ga0315316_10000378_pt1 | contig 29183 bp, 23 predicted proteins | sample M160m3416metaG_FD_203702 | JGI IMG/M metagenome (GOLD analysis project Ga0315316, IMG submission 203702) | Ammonia-oxidizing marine archaeal communities from Monterey Bay, California, United States - M1 60m 3416 | ecosystem: Environmental > Aquatic > Marine > Intertidal zone | place: USA... | reverse complement strand
GTCCCCGGTACCTCAGATGCCGCAGCAGAGAAGAAGATTCGCGGGGCGATCGTGCATCTGCATCAGAAAATTCTTGGCCGGTACGACAGTCCCGCCGACCCCGAAGTGGATCAGACCTACCGGTTGTTCACGGGCATTGTGGAGGAAGCGAATTCCGAGGGCAAATTTCAACCGGTGGAAAGCTACTTCTGCAAAAGCAGTGGCCAGGAGGGTCCGCGCGACCCCGATTCACACTACACCATGCGCGCTTGGCGAGCCGTTGTTACATACCTGCTGCGACAACCGGACTTTCTGTATGAATGAGGGACGGCGAGATGCGTCGTGATTTCTTAAAATGGTGTGCGAGCGCGGGCCTGGGACTGGCCGTGCCGACTTTCCACGGAACGGCTCCCGCGTTTGATGACGGGGACGACGTCGGCGCGTACGACGGACCTTTTTATGTAGTCTGCAATGCGTCCGGTGGATGGGACACCACATATCTGATGGATCCCAAAGGTGTGGATGGTATTAATCGTCTGTACCAGCAGGGTGATATCCTGACGCACGGTGAGCTGCACTTTGCACCGACCGCAGAACATATTTCCGAAGGGATGAGTAACGAGGACTTCTTTACAAAGTATGCCCCCGAACTGCTGGTTCTGAATGGTCTGGATTATTCCGTCAACAATCATGCGCCGTGCAGTCGCTACGTGGCCACCGGGCATCTGGACAGTCCGGCGTACCCGACGTTCGCCGCATTGGTTGCGGCCTGTCGCGGCCCCGCATGCCCGCTGGCGTTTCTGACCTTCGGCAACTATTCGGCCACGGGGAATTTGGTACCGATGGCCCGCGTGCCCTACATCCCTTCTTTAAAACTGCTGGCCAATGCCGATTCGGTGCAGGGGATTGATCGACATTCGTACCACGATGTATTTGTGAGTGACCACATCGACAGGGCATTGGCCGAGCAGCGACAGCGTCGCAAGTTGCAGCCGGTCCTGCCGCGCCGACAGCGGGCAGAAAGCATGCTGTACGCCGCCCAGTTGAATTCAAAGTCACTCGCGAGAATCACACCGCACATTCCGAAATCGATTCCCAAAGATTCCCTGTCGCAGCAGGCGGAGATTGCACTGGCGTCTTTCAAGGCGGGAGTTTGTGTTTCGGCAAATCTGACGATCGGTCAGTTCGACAGTCATCAGAAGAACGATGAAGATCAGATGAGGCTATTGCCTCGCTTCTTAAGCAGCATCGATTACCTGCTGCGTCGTGCGGAGGATCTGCAGATTCGCGAGAAGCTTATTCTGGTCATTCAAAGCGAAATGGCCCGTACGCCGACGTATAACAAGGGCAACGGCAAGGATCACTGGTCTGTCGGGTCCATGATGTTTCTGGGGCCGGGAATTCAGGGGAATCGCGCTGTTGGCAGCACCGACAAGGGGCAGCTGCCTGTTCCGGTCAACGCTCAGACGCTGGCACTCGATCCTGAAAACGGACTGCGTATTCGGCCGGAGCACATTCATACTGCACTTCGTCAGCTGGCAGACATTGATGAGCATCCGTTCAGCCAGCAGTTCGCGTTCAAGCTGAAGGATACAGAAGTGCTTCGTGGGTTCTGGGCATAACTGTTGCGCAGCGATCTTTCGGCGAGCCGACGGCGTTGAGCCGACGGCGTCGACCCGAATCTGACACCGGCTCTACAGGTTCGGCAAGGTGGGCCGCGGCGGCTGTGGTCGCCCCACGGTCGGTGGAGACGGAGGCGGTCGTGGAACAAAGCGTTGATTCAGCTGCACACCAAAGCCATCCTTCAGTTCTCGCGCCGCCATCAAAGACCATGGTGTTCCCGGGTTGTCGTCGACGCATCGTTGCAGAACTCGTCTGGCGATGACGGCTCGGTCCTTCGACGGAGCACCGCCGCGAAGCTGATCGGTGGCCGTCAGCCAGACATGATTTGTGTCGTCATTCAGGCCGTTCATGTTGTTCAGCAAGGCATTCGTTGTGATCAGGTACTCACGCAGGCGGACGCTGACGGCAAGCAGGCGCCCGATGTTCAGGTCACACCATGCTCGCCACCGTTTCGAGTCCTCCATCCTGTACAGCTGTTCCAGCAGAGTTTCGTTCACGTCCGTTTCCAGCACGCTCATGTCTGAGTTGGTGTCAGGTTCGCCATTGGGGGAAGAGCCTGTGCGATTCTGCTGGTCGCTGTCTTCGGAAGGATTGTCCCCTGCTGGTTCCTGATTCTCGTCGCGTGCTGACGAATCATTTCGTTGGCGTTCCGGCCTGGCATTGTCCGTTCGCGCCGCGTACTCCGTTTGAGGTTGAAAAGCAGGACGACTGACAGCCGCCGCGAACACCGCGAGCGCCTTTTCCACGTCTTTAGCTGTCGCGTATGCTCGGCTGATAGCGGGGCGGAGTCTGTTTGGCAGGGTTGTACGGCGATACTGCACGGGTTGTTCGCCGGAGAAGTCAGGGCGAAAAACGAGTGGAGGCTGACTGTACCTGGTCAGATTCGACCTCCATGTCTCAGCGGCAGACGCCAGCACGATCTGTCTGAGCGGCTGGCGGCGAAGCATGAATTCTATTTCGGCGACGGACCGATAATCGGGCAGATAGTCTCGCACCTGTTCCAGTGGAAACGGAGAACGGTCGGCCGGGCGATCGTATATTGTGTATCGACCACCGGTTTCTCGAGAAAGTCGAGTCAAGGCATACGGGCTGAAACCACTTAACAGTGACTCGAAGTTGGAACCGCCGTACCTGGCTGAACTGCCAGGCCATGGTCCGCGAAATGATTCGTTGTAGTTCGTAGGGACGCCTCGATACCAGTACCCCAGCGACAGCTTTTGTGGAAATGAAGAGTCCGGCCCACGGTGCACAGGCAACTGATAAACTCTGTTGTCAGCGGGATGCAGAAACGACATGTGTCCCTTTTGAGCTCCCAAAACGGCCGATGGACCGATGACATCCACCCGCACATTGGCCTGCAGGCACTTTCGAATCGTGTGTTCCAGACGCAGATAGTCGTCTCCTGATTCGTCCGTCCACAGTACCAGCAGCTTCTGGCGTTCCTTTCCCCGCAACCAACGGTGCGAGTTGAACAGATTGTCCACACACCACTCGACTGACTGAAACGTATTTTCGATTCCTGAGGGATCGGCAGGAAGTCCGTAAATTGATCGCGCGACAGCTTGTGCTTTGATGGTAGAGTCCTGGATGAGTGTAACGTCGTCGCCGAATGCAACCACGTAGTGCATCATCTTTGATGACTTATCCCGTTCCACAGATTCCAGAGTTCCGAGCAGCTGTTGAGCCAGAGCCTTGATGTCCAGTTGCATGCTCAGCGACTGATCCAGCATCCAGACGACGATGGCATCGCCGTCGGAAGCGATTGATCGAAGGTCCCCATGCAGTGCTGATGCGATCTCGTCTGTTCCTTGGGCTTCGGCAACGCGCGTTTCGCCACGGTGTTCATGTATCGGCAAAGCCGACATCAGGATCGGCACTTCAGACATCAGCACGTCATCACTGAGGTGATTCAGCGTATGCATGGCCGGCGGCAGAACACGAGGTCGCTGACGAAAACGGACACTGGAGGCGGTGATCGGCGTTGGTGGCGGAGTGTCCACTGCGGCGGCGGCCATGGATGCGTTCGGCACAGCTGCAGCGAAGTTCGTGGTGATTTCGACGGCCGTCTGGTCAAGATTTGTGTGCGTATCTGCGGACTCAGGTGTAAAGGATGCATCAATGATGGCAACCGTCACGCCTTCTGTGAGGACCGGCAGGATCCAGGTTCCCAGAATCACCAGGATGACGGTATGGATGCCGAGTGATGATAGAAATGGAAGGATACGCCGCCGGTGAGTTTCCTGAAACCGCGGCATTGACAGAAGCCATTGGTGGGTCGACGGCACAGGCGAGCTGGGATTTTCGTCAAGCAGGGACATCGGCCGATTTCCGCGGAATCAATGATGTTCGCGAATCGATAGTGTACTGCTCTGTAACGTGTGTGTCACGGACGCTTTAGATTGACGGAGTGATTTGCGAAGTATGTCATGAATGTCCGGACGATCCAACCCGCGACCCGATTCTCAGCAACCGACTGATACGCGAGGCAAATCGTGGCAACTGCAGACTGCCATGTCCGGCCCCTGCGAAAACCGGCTCCACCGTCACTGGTGCGGGACGCCGAGCCTGGATTCGGCGGATTTATGACATACGTTCGCGTTCCATGCCGCAGTTCGCCTACAACACAAAGCGGCTGAGATCTTCGTCTTTTCGAATGTCGTCGAGTTTGTCGTTAACATAGGCTTCGTTGATCACGATGGTCTTGCGGCCACACTCCGGAGCTTCGTAGCTCACGTCTTCCAGCAGGCGTTCCATAATCGTCTGCAGACGTCGGGCTCCGATGTTCTGAGTCGTCTGGTTCACAAAGAACGCCACATCCGCGATTTCCAGCAGACCGTCGTCCGTGTACTCAACCGTAATGCCGTCGACGGCCAGCAGTTCGACATACTGCCTCGTAATCGAGCCAGACGGTTCAGTCAGAATGCGAACGAAATCGTCTTTTGTCAGGTCGCTCAATTCGACGCGAATGGGGAATCGTCCCTGAAGTTCCGGCATCAGGTCTGAGGGGCGAGACCGATGAAACGCACCGGCAGCGATGAACATGATTTTTTCGGTGGAAACAGATCCGTATCGTGTCTGCACGGATGTGCCTTCAACAATGGGAAGCAGATCCCGCTGCACGCCCTGCCGACTGACGTCCGCAGACTTACTGCCTTCGCCGCCACTGCAGACCTTGTCGATCTCGTCGATGAAAACAATGCCGGTTTCTTCGACTCGACGGATGGCCTCTTCCTGAATGCTGTCCTTATCGAGCAGGGTTTCCACTTCCTGCTCATGCAGGACGCGGCGGGCATCTTCAACGGACAGTCTGCGTGACGTACTCTGTTTGGGCATCATCTTGTCCAGCATGCCCTGCAGGTCCATGTCCATCTGCTCCATTCCACCCATGTTCGTGAGAACCTGGACAGGTGAGCTCCGCTGTTCCGTGGACAGTTCGACCATTCGGTCTTCCAGTTTTCCGTCTCGCAGCATGTCTCGAAATTTTTCAACCGTTCGCAGGTGTTTGGCATGCTGTGATTCAGAGTCTTCCGCGTCTTCGTCGGCTGAGGAAAATGACGACGATGGCTCAAATGGTACCAACAATTCCAGCAAACGGTCTTCGACGCCACGTTTTGCTTCCTCTTCGACATCGGCGCGTTTTGCCGTGCGGACCAGTCCGATGGCAGCTTCCACAAGGTCTCGAATGACACTTTCCACATCGCGACCATAGTAGCCGACTTCAGTGTACTTGGTTGCCTCCACTTTGATGAACGGAGCCTGCGTCAGCTTGGCCAGTCGACGAGTGATTTCGGTCTTGCCAACTCCCGTTGGTCCGATCATCAGGATATTGCGTGGTGTAACTTCCTTACGCATTTCGTCAGAAAGATTCTGCCACCGCCAGCGATTTCGAAGGGCGACGGCGACCGCGCGTTTGGCGCTGTCCTGTCCGACGATGTGCTCACTGAGTTTTTCGACGACCTGACCAGGTGTCAAAGCGTTCAAGTCTTCAGACATGTTATTCAATTGGTGTGGAGTTAGAGTTCATCAGAAAGATAGTACCGGTCTGATACGACCGGCGATTGGGAGTGACGCATCGGCCCGGACATTCGTTGCGGAGTGTCGACTGCAGCGTTACATCAGATATGCCGGAGTTTTTTGCAACCGTCCGCCCGGAGTTTCCGCAACCGGTTCAAAGAGCGGATTCACAGTCACGTTGCCGACCCCAGCTCTTCAATAATAATGTTAGTGTTGGTGTAGATGTCGATTTCTGCTGCTACCGCCAGTGACTCACGTACGATTTGTTCCGCGGAAAGATCAGAGTGCTTTGCCAGGGCTTTGGCGGCAGACGTGGCGTACGGCCCGCCGGACCCGATACCCACAACACCGTCGGTCGGCTGAACGACGTCGCCCTGCCCGGTCAGCAGCAGCGAAATTTCCGCGTCAGCGACAATCATCATGGCTTCCAGTTTCCGCAGTGCCCGGTCTGTGCGCCAGTCTCGAGCCAGTTCCGTTGCTGCACGAGCGATGTTGCCCGGGTAGTCCTTCACTTTTTCTTCGAACCGTTCCATCAGGGCGAACGCATCTGCAGTCGACCCGGCAAAACCAACCAGCACCTTGCCGTCCAGCATTCGACGGAGCTTCTTGGTGTCCGACTTCATGATTGTGTTGCCGTACGTTACCTGGCCATCGGCCCCCAGAACAATTCTGCCTTTGTGGCGCACAGCAAGAACCGTTGTGGATCTCCAGCGAGGTCTGTCATCAGCGATGTTTGGCATGTTGGGAGTTGCGTTAAGGTGAGGTGCACGTGGAGACGGGACTTTTATCAGGTCGACGTTGAGACCTCAAACTGATGTCGCAACCCTTTTCTGATAAGTGCAGGTAATCGTCCGTTCGGTAAGTCCTGGTCACTCATCAGTACCATGAGGGACTACTGCGATGCACTCGACTTCGAAACGAAGTGAATCCGGCAGGCAGCGGGTGATGGTTGTGCGGGCCGGAAATGGTGCTGAAAAATAGTCTTTGTACAATTCGTTGAAGGTGGCCAGATCTTTGTCGTCTCGGACATAATTTCGAGTTTGTACGACATGTGACAGGTCACAGCCCGCGGCCTTCAATACAGAATGCATATTTTCCATGGATCTGCGAAACTCGCCTTCAAAGGAATCGGAGACGATTTTTCCAGCTGGGTCCACAGATGCCTGACCGGATACAAATACCAGATTGCCAACTACAACGCAGGGGCTGAAGGGCAGATGTGATGTGGGCGTGTCGTTTTCCTGAGGATAGCGAACGGTGGAAAGCGTCATTTGTGAACTTTCGAACTGACGTGGGATGCGGAACATGCGTTCCGGGCGGCTGCGACCGCGGCACGATGCGACCGGAAAAAAATCAGCACGACTGCGTGATACCGCGTCTGGCGGCGGCCATCAAGGTGGCAGACAGAGAAACGGAGCTTTCCCCCCATTCCGGTGAACGTATTGGCCGTGCTCATGGCCTTTGACACCGACGGCATGGCGCAACCATGAGTAAGTCAGTCCCGTCTTAAAGCTGGTGGTCGTGTTTGAAGATCAAAGATCGGCTGGCGGCCGTTGCTGTAAGTCGCACCCTGCCGCAATAAAAGTTTCAGGGGCCGGCCACAATTCCGTCGTACCGTTCGGTGGTCAGGGTGGTACTCGAATTGATCGTCAGTCCTCCCGTGAACATCGGGACAAAGACGGCGTTGTCGTCGTACGGGATGAAGATGTTGACCATGACCTCGCGTGTGTTGTTAGTGATCACATTCGGCGTGACAGTCACTGTCAGGTTGTCGACTCCGATGATTGCCATGATGCGTTTAGCTTCGGCAATACCGAGGGCGGGGTCGGCTCCTGGTATTACAAGTCTGCGAGCTCCTTCGTAGGCAGCATTGTGGGATGTCGCTCGAATTGTGCTGAGCGTTGCGAACTCGATTCCGGCATACAGCAGAAGGAAGAATACAGGTGCGACCACGGCAAATTCAACGACCGCTGATCCGCGCCGTAACGCCTGCGTGTCCGTACCGTGATGCGTTTGTTTTCTGAATCTGGCTATCATGATAATCCCTTCGTTCCAACCGTTCTGCACCACAGGCCGATCGAATCATTCGGTCAGCAGTGTTGGCAGGTTGTTGGCAATTTCTTCGAAGACGGCAATCAGTTCTGCCTGATCGTCTGCGTGCCAGTGCCGACCTCCTCCGTTGCGGGCCACAAGCTGCATGTGGGACCGATCGGCACTACGGCTGAATGTGATTGTGTGCACGGTGATGCCATAAGTGTCATGCGCTTTGCGGGCGACGATTTCCGGCATGATGCCTCTGTTGTGCTGACCATCGGTCATCACGACAATCGTCTTTGCTGCGTTTGCACGGGCAAACGACGGATCAGTGATTCCGGCAATACCGTCCTGAAGTCCCTTTCCAATGGCGGTCCAGCCGCCAACGGACAATTTGTCGATGGTGGCCGTCAGTTGGGCATAGTTCAGGGTCATGTTCTCGTCCAGGGTGGAAGACGTGGAATAGGTTGCAACACCCACGAGTTCGTCCTGTGGAGTCGAGATCAGCGCGCTTAGAAATGCCGTGACCGCCCGTTTCATATCTCGCCAGCGATTTCCGCCGGGAGTTCGGCGGGCCATTGATCCCGAGCGGTCCAGGACGAGCATCACATCGCGATCCATATGGGATGCGACCGCGGTCTTCACCGGCTCGAAGTGGCCTTTGTCAAAGAGTCCCGTGAACAGCATGGGAACTGATCCCGAGGCCGATCCGCTTGTGCGGCGTCCGGTGATATGGACGCCATTCAGACCGTTGGTGTCTTCCGGCTTTTGCGTGAACAGCCAGTCGCCTGCTGCGTCGGGCGCTGATGTGCCGAAAGTCACGTCAGCACTGTCCAGTGCCAGTGCATTCCCCGCAACAGTATTTCTGGACGCAGCGTCGATCGCGACACTGCGTGCGATGTCCGTGTCCTGAGTTCGGCTCAGCATGCGACTGCCGGCGCGTGCAGCCGCGTCGGTGGCTGTTCGCAGCTCAGTACGCGTCAACTGCATCCAGGCAATATTGACGGCATACGCCGAAAAGGCAAGGGTCACCGGCAGACATATCACGATGAGCGGCAGCATTGCGCCGCGACGATCTTGTTCGCCTGCGTTCGTTGCTCGCTGGACGTACATTCTAGAATTCCTTCATCATTGTGGCCTGACCATCTACGACAACCGTGTCGTAGAACAGACCGGAGATTATGGAATTTGCATTGGCCGGCGCTGATACGCGCACAGAAATCCACGTTTCTGCAGGCTGATCTGCAAAATCGGCAGGGGAGACGGTGATGGATGGTGAATTAACGTTGCGTGCGCTAAGAATTCGATTTGCCGCTGTGGTGACTGAGGCCTTGTCACCAGTCGGTGACACCGACACCCGAACGCCTTCATATGCCGCGACGCTGAGTGATTGTTTCAGGTAAATCAGCGAACACGCTTCGATAGTTCCGATGATCAGCATCAGAAGAATTGGCAGGCATACCGCGAACTCTGTCGCGGCTGTACCGCGACGAGCGATGTCTGTCTTGTTGCCTGGCACACGAATCCGCACGTCGCCCCGTCTCCTGATACTTGAAATCGAATCGGCCACAGTTTCAGGCTTCTACCAATTCGGGCTCGGCTTCCACGGAAACGGACCTGTGGGTCTGAACCACATCGGTGTCGACGTGGTTTGTTTTCGCTGTGGTCCGCAGCCGATCAGTCATCGTGTTAAAGAGTTCCGGCAGGTCGTTCCACATGTCTTTCTTGCGAAATTCCAGTGGCGGCATATCTTCACCGTCGCCCAGGCGTTTTACGGTGTCACGAAGTCGACAGATCGGCCCGGAAATTCTGTTGCTGAGCGTCAGGATGTCGCGAACGAATATCGGCATCAGACAACCCAGTGCCAGCAGCATCGGAATACTTTGCTCCCAGAATACGGTTACATTGGCGGTGAAACCTCCAAAGGGGTCTTTGAAGAACTGGTTGATGAGTCCGAAGAAGGCGCCGGCACAAACAAAGACGAAGAAATGAAGAACCACTCGTAGTGCCAGAGTCCACTGCACTTCAGCATTGGTCACGGCTTTTTTTCGCAGGTTCTTCTTGCTTGCCATGACGAGACTGTTCTGTTCTTGAAAAGTGTATTCCGCTGACAGTGGCCACCGTTCGATTTGAGGCTTTACAGTCACGGTCCTCGCAATGGTTGGTCACTCTCTGCCGGACATTCTCAATTGCATTCGCTTTTTGAATGGTTGATTTCATCTTATGTCCGGTTGTGCAGATGCTGACGGCATGAATACCCATTGGAACACCGGCTGGATATTGGCTCTATGACGTCCACGATTCACGTCTGTATCAGTTGCGACGGCATTTTCGACTCTCCGCGAAGTCGAATGTCTTAGTGTGTTGACCGGGATCGTGGAGGCAAGGGCCGCGCAATAGCGTTTGCTGAGTCCATGGGACGATCGATGTCAGCAGACGCCATTGTGCTGCTCGATCTGGACGCATGCGATAAGGTGTATCGCCGGTTTGTCGGTACCCGACAGGGACTTTTCGGTCGTGACCCGACGTTGCTGTATCGTGTTGCACTCTGGCAACATTTGGCCGGGAAAGTTCATTTGCGGCAGCATTCGTGATGACTTTCCGCCTTCTGCCGTTGCAATTTGACTCAGAAAGACCATTGAACGTGGGAACAAGAGGGTTCATTGCCGGTGAGCCATGAATTTCTGATGGAAATTTAACAGTAGATAAAGGAGCCCTTCTGAAAATCAACAATCACCCAAGAGTCATTATGAGAAAATTTGTCTCATTGTCCAAATTCCCGACCGGCGCCGATCAGCAACGTCGTGGTGCCGCGATGGTGGAAATGGCAGTTTGTTTTCCGGTCTTCATGCTGCTGCTGCTGCTGCTGCTGCTGCTGCTGCTGGGCATTATCGAATTCGGTCGCGGGTTAATGGTATCGCAGCTGTTAACCAGCGCCGCCAGAGAAGGCTGCCGTTCGGCGGTTATAGATGGTGCCACTGATGCCTCGGTTGAGGCAGAGATGATCACACAGGTCGTCAACACCGTGGGATGTACGGCGGCAGATGTCGGGATTTCTATTGTCGTAACGTCCGTCAGTGATGGTTCCGTGGTGCCCCTGCCCGCCAAGCACCACCACGATTGATATTCTTCCCATCGCGCTGGACCTTGGCCCCTGGGCGGATCTGCTGGAACAGGCTTACTCTGAAATCGATCACGGTTACGGCGACGACTATTCGTGGACTTCAGCCAGCGGTGTGGAAAACAACACAAGTGACAGTATTCCTGAAGTTAATATGTATCCGGACCTGAACAGCGGTGACGCGCCGGGGAACCGGGGAATGACAGACCTTGGTGCAGCCGGAAACAGCAGTGCGGACATCAAACGTCAGATTGTGGATGGCCTGAATGCGTACGATCTGTCGTTCTTCCCCAACAGCGAGATTACCTTTGATGCCAATGGTGCTCTGTATCTGAACGGTGACACCGGGATCAGTGCCGGTGTGGAGAACGCGCTGGAGTCGATCATCGGACAGGTGCGAGCTATTCCTGTCTTCATCGAAGTAACGGGACAGGGTAACAACGCCACGTATACCAATCGTCAAGTTTGTCGGCGTACGAATCATGGACGTCAGGCTGCGCGGTGGACCGAAAGTTCGACATCTGACTGTGCAACCCGCTCCATTTTCCCGTTCAAACGTTATCAGGGGGCAGGTTGAAGTAAACGTGGATTCGCTGTTAAGTCAGCCGGTCGTAATCCGCTGACGCTTCACTGACTGAATGACGCAGTCGAGAACATCGTGGTCTGTCCAACACCGGATGGATCGCGGTGCTCTCGCTTACTGCATTCTATGGTGACCCTTTGAGTTAGTGAATAGGTTTCGCGGCCCTGCAGATTTACAGCGATTGGACAGCAATGCAGAAAATCAAATATCCGTGCGACACCCGGTGCCATCGCGAGGGGTTGAATTATCGTAAACCGAGTTCTTCAGGAGGTGCATTCATGCGGACTGCGATTCTCTTTTTCATCACGTTGCTGTTTGGAAATGTCGTCGCGGCACAGCCTGGAGGCGGGCTTCCTTCGCCGGGGGCCTCGCTGCCGGATGTTGTGGTCTACGATGAAGACGGTCGAAAGTTTTCGTTAAGTGAACTGCGCGGCGAATATGCGGTGCTTGTCTTTGGTTGTCTGACCTGACCGCCATTTCTAAGAAACGTCCCCGGTCTGGAGACGATTGAACGTGATTATTCCGGCAAAGGTGTCAGGTTCTATTACGTTTACAAGACGCTTGCTCATCCGGAAAACAACCGCTACGTGCCTCCCGTGACCCTGGGTGAGCGATTGATGCACGTGGCCGAGGCGAAGGAGCAACTGGAAACGAAGTTCAACTGGATCTGCGATTCCATGGACAATGTTCTTAAACATGCACTTGGTAACCGTCCGAATTCAGAATTTGTGTTCGATCCGGAGGGCAAGCTTGTTGTTTCCCGGCAGTGGAGCAGTCCGTCTGAACTGAGAGCGGATCTGGAGGAACTTGTTGGTGCCGTTCAAACTGAGACTACTATTGCGGATCTGAACATGACGCCTCTTGCTCCGCCACGGACTGCCGCGACCGGGATCGTTCCCCGCGTCAAACTGGCGGGACAGATGACGCCCGTGCTTAGCAAACCGGTCATGGAAGCATCCAGTGATCCCTATTACGTAAAACTGCGTGCCGAAGTTGACACCGACTTCTTCCGCACCGGGTACGGCAGACTTTATCTTGGTTTCTTTCTGGACCCTCTATACAAGGTCCACTGGAACAACAGGGCAATGCCCGTGGTGTTTGCGATTGAGAGCACTACCGGAATCATAGTGGCCGACGATTCGGGCGAAGGACCGGACGTTCGTGTCGCCGCTGACGCAGATCCTCGTGAGTTCCTTCTGGACATCTGTGACGATTCATTGAACGCGGCTCGTGAGCCGCACGAACTTGTGGTCAGCGTCAGGTATTTTGCGTGCGACGATGCGGAAACATTCTGCAAGCCTGTGTCACAGACTTATCGAATCACCCTCGAACGTGACCGCGATGGAGGATCCCGACGATCATCAGACGGTCGTGGTTTTCGACCGATCGGTGGGCGTTTTTTTGGCGGTAGTCGTCCTGGATCGCGAATGCAGGATATGTCGCGCGAAACGGAACGCCGGCGACAAAGCAACATGCCGCCGCGACGAAGTCGCGGCAGGGCACGCTAAAGCAGTTCATCTGTTGTCGTGGACAATGCTGGCTCGTGGGAGCAACAAAACTGCAATTGCAAAGTGTTCTTCGCGGTCCTTAAAGCGTGAAGCGGCCCCGGCGCAGGCATGTTCTCCGGACTGTACAGGCCCGGACCGACGGTTGATTCCTGCAGTGCTGCTTACTTTCACGCGATCGGGGACTGCAGGTCGTTTCGTGGTATTCGTCCGGTTTGGCCTGCTAAGTGTTCAGTCTGGGTTTTGTTGTCTCGGCGCCATCCAGGCCGTTGACGACGTCACCGACCATGACGATTTTCTGTCAGAGTTTTCGGCTCAGGCCGTTAGTCAGCATCTCGATGTCGTTGACTGCAGCTACGACGACAGTGTCAGGCAGACTCGGAGCGTACAATGCGGCAAGTTTTCCCGTCAGTGACAACATCTCACTACAGTAGTCCAGGTAGCGGGTTAGTTGATGCGGCGTCAGGATGCGTTTTGGTGATTGACATCCTGGATTTGCCGTTGGCCTGCAGAAGCCCGCTGGAGCTTTGGTCAATTAGTGCATGTCAATCACCTGAGCCATTGCTCGCAGATCGCGCAGGACTTGAGTTCGTTTGACGCGGACCTCACGGCCGAACAGAAAGACCATCGCTGCACCGGCCACAATAATTGCGTTGCTGACCGATTCCAGCATGCCGACGGCATCTTCATGGTCCGTTGCCATTTCGTTCCACCGTAGCCTGTCAGAACCAGACTTAGCAGTACGACAGCAGGAATGGCCGTGCGCAGACCGATGTGCGGTCGTTCGATCGATGTGACGTTCTTCTGTGACTCATTGGAAATTGCACAGATTTTTCCTGCACCTGCAGCCAGAATCGATTCCCCGGACTGCTCCGAAATGCAGTCTCGCAGAGTCTGCAGTGTGGTAACAGTCTTTCGGCACTCAGTTGTGCATCAGTGATCATTCTGTCTGAATCTGTTGATGGTTGGCTCAATTACTTTCGGCAGTGAGATGGGATTGATGCCCGGCATCTTCGGGCTCAGTTTGGGACCTTCGAAGTCCAGCAGTTCGAATCGTTCAAAATGTGTGGCGTTTTCGGATGCGCCTCGAAAGACCGGCTCGGCGATCAAGAGCGATTCCGCGACGATTTGAGTTTCTGCAAGTCTGACCATTTGATTCAGTGAACGATCGAAATAGACGACCGGATCAATCGATGGTGGCACGACCGTTGGATTGCCTCGCTCGGGCAGCAGAAATTCGGCTTTCATGTTCTTCGAATCAGAACCGGCCGGCAACGCAATTCTCACCAGGGCCGAATCCGGCGCGAGGACGGATTCGCCACATTGAATTTGTACGTCAACTGTCCGGACAGTCGGACTCGTGGCGACGATATCCAGAAAGCCGTGCCCAAGCGTCTGGGTGACCTGCGACAGTGTAAGGCGAGGTGACGTGCTGCCCGTTGTGGTCAGGTTGCAGCGAAGTGCTGCGCCCGAGTTGAGGAACAGCATATTCGTCATACTGCAGCGTTCCGGTACTGTTGACAGCGTCATGCCGTAAACACCACCCGAAAACACGCAGTTTTTCATGGAGACCACGTTCGTGACTCCCGTTGCAGGACTCCAGTATATGCAACTGCCGGCTGCGTTCGACGCAGGAATGTCGACTAAGCATCCAGTCATCGACAACACGTTGCAGGTTGTCACTAAAGCGGCCTGAGCACGCGTTTCCCCGGTGTCGGGCATACGCATCAACAGCTGAACGTTATTCAGAATCACCTGCGACGCCTCGATGTGCCACGGACTGTCCGGTTCAATGACAACGGAAGCTGGAATGTTGCTGCTGGTTTCGACGTGCATCACACCCGCAAACGCGAGGTCCGCCGCCCGGTAGCTGCGACCGGACTTCAAAACGACCACACCTGCAGGATCCGGCTGGGGCAGGACATATATGCCGTCGCCGTTTGGTTGACTGGCATCAGTCTGCGGATCGGCTGATGATTCCGCTGGTGGTGAAGAATTGTTCGTGGCGCTGCCGCGACTCATGATCAGCGGCGTTGGCAGCAGCCCCCGGTGCATGCCGTAGGATATGAATGCACACACCATGAGGATGGAAGCGACCACGGTGCCGATTCCTCGAACGCGTGCCGAAGCGTATTCCCCAGACGTCACAGCCCGGCTGACCTGCTGATAGTCGGGCAGTCGGTGACAGAGTTTTCTGGTGGCTTTGCAACTGACTCCTGCATGTGATGCCCAGTGTGTGCTGGCTGTACCGAGTGAGTGAGTGCGAAGGTCCCGGCTGCGTCGAGTAAAATTGTGGATAGTACGGGCCATCCAGTCCGGGCAGTCGGGGACCAGGCTGCGTACGTCTTCAACATCGTCGGCCTTTGCCTGGGTCAGCCGGGTTACCGGATCGGCGGATGGAAAGACGGGCCGCGACGTCAGCAGTTGCCAGAGCACGCAACCCACGGCATATATCTCTGACCGTGAGTCCGGACTGTTGCCGGTGGCGACGAGTTCGGGCGCCAAGGTTGCAATGTCACGCAGCGTGAGAGATTCGGTAAATGATGTGAAAGGTTGCTGTTGCCGTGCTGCGAACGGAGCAACCAGTACCGTTCTGCCGCTCGGTCTTAATCTGATATTCTGCAAAACGATCTCACCGTGGTGCAACTCCTGTGATTCCAGCCATGCGAGCGCTGTCAGCAGTTGCTGGCCGATTTCCGCAACGACGGGCCACGGAAGCCGTCCGCCGCGGATCAGCAATTCCTCGGCGTTCCACCCGGGAATAAACTCACTCACAACGCTGGGCACAGAAGATGATTCTGGTTCCGCCAACTCCAATGGAAGGGCAATGTTCACGGGAGCGGAACCTCGTGTATTCTCAGTACGTTGAATCAGGGCGGCAAGACGTCGGCCGCAGTCTCCGGTTGACTCAGCGTTTTCGTCACCCAGTCGGCGGACGGCGACCATGTTGCGGGAACCGATTTCCCTGCCGAGAAACGTATTGTTTCCCAATTGCTTTGTCAGCACGTATCGGTCAACTCGCAGTCGATGGGGGGCGTTTGACTGCAGAACGCCAGCCTGCCATGGTGTGATAATTCGTCGCTGCGTCAGAGCGTCAATCCACACTGAGTCGAAATCAGGCAGGTCACGGCACAGACGTCGGACTGTCGCTTCGCACCCGGCGACGTCCTTTGCATCACAGAGCTCCAGCTCAGATATCAGCTGCAGCAGGTTGTCTGACGGCGATCGCATCCGTGCGGTGCCCTGTCGGTGAGATTTATTTCGTTTCTGTGTCGAATGATCGTGGATATCCTCGGGACGAGCAAGTCAGGTCCGCCGGCAATCCAGGTCTGGCGGCGGTTGGCCGACTCGATCTGCCCTTTTTCCGGTCTGGAAGGCGTTATTTACTTCTTTCGAAGTGCCGCAACGAACGGATTGATATCGTGCTGATAGGTAAACGCTTCCTGTTTTCCGGGTTTCAGTAGTGTGTCGTCGAACCGCTTGCCCAGTCGTCCGTCCCTGCCGAAGACGAGTACGGCGGGGATAGAGTTCAGATCCAGTTGGTCGAAGATCTCAATGGAATCGACGGAACAGAGGAAGTTTGGAAATTCGGCTTCACGTTTTTGCAGAAACTTTTCGACCTTTGCTCGATAGTATTCCGGCGGTTTCGATTTGATGCCCACGTAGTCAATATTAAAGCTGATGCAGACCAGATCCCTGGGGTACTTCTTCTGAAGTTTTACGAGTTCAGGAAACTCCTTCATACACGGCAGGCATGATGTGGACCAGATATCGACGATGACGATTTTTCCTGGGTGCTTCGCGATTACGGCTTCGACGTCCTTCCATGTTCCATCTTTGAGCAATATGTCGGTTTTTGTTGTACTGACAGAATCATCTTCTGCGGCCTGCAACGAAGGGATTGATGCTGTAACGGCAAGGGCCACAACGGTTGTCAGCAGCAGTTTACGATACATCAGATTAAACTTTCCGGCGGGGGAAGAGGCAGGAGAGATTGACGGTACAGCATATCATATGAGAATTGTCCCGCCGGAAAAGTCTGCTTTTGTGAAAGTTTCGACCCGCTTGTCGATGCCGGATGTTGTACTGTCCGTCCGCCGCTACGATGCGAGCTCGCAAATTGACAGGTCTGCAGCACACCAGCGTTCCACCTCACTTCCGACTGGATTTTCTCTTGCGTCTTCTTCTGGCAATCGAATCCTCGTGTGATGAAACGTCCGCAGCTGTTGTCACCGAAGATCGCCGGGTGTTGTCGAATGTCGTGGCGTCCCAGTTTGAACTTCATCAGGAGTTTGGCGGCGTGGTGCCCGAGATCGCGTCTCGGGCTCATGTGCGAAGAATTCTCCCTGTTCTGGACGAAGCCTTGTCCCGCGCAGATTGTCAGTTGGGGGAGCTGAATGCGGTTGCTGTTACATCCGAACCCGGACTTGTGGGGTCTTTGCTGGTGGGATTTACGGCGGCCAAGACACTGGCAATGAGCCTGAATGTGCCTTTGATTACTGTCAACCACATCGATGCCCATATTTATGCCTGTGGCATGGGGAGTGAGTCGGCGGCATATCCGTCGGTTGGGTTCGTCGTCAGTGGCGGTCATACGAATCTGTATGACTGTCAGTCAGCCACAGACAGCCGATTATTCGCCGGCACCACCGATGATGCTGCTGGTGAGGCATTTGACAAGGTGGCTCGAATTCTGGGGCTGCCTTATCCCGGCGGGCCGTCAATTCAGGAAGCTGCGGAGTCAGGAAACCCGAATGCCTTCAAATTACCGCGTCCGATGATGCGTGCGGACCGCACTGATTTCAGTTTCAGTGGGCTGAAGACGGCGGTCCTGTACAAGGCGCGAGGCTTGCCAGGACCGGATCAGCTGACCAAAACGCCTGTCGAAATTGTTCCGGACCTTGCGGCGTCTTTTCAGCAGGCGGTCGTTGACGTGCTGGTCTTCAAGTGTCGCCTTGCGTTAAAGAAGCTGAATTGCAAACGCCTGTGCGTTGGGGGCGGCGTTGCGGCGAACCGACTGTTTCGAGAACAACTGACGGAAATGTGCCGGCGTCACGGCGTTGAACTGCTGATCGCACCGCTGGAGTTGTGCACGGATAACGCAGCTATGGCCGCCATTGCCTGGGAGTATCTGGAGCAGGGACTCATCGCTGAACTCGATGCCGACATTCTGCCGGGGCTGGTTCGCCCGGGGGCGAAACGGCGTTAGCCTCTGCAGCCCCGGTGTTACTTGCGAACTGTTCCGCGACCGTGTTCAACAACGACTTTTATGATCGCGTCCTGTTCTGCAATCTCAGGAGACAGAGTGATTATCTTCTCATGTTCTGTATTCTGATACCGGACCACCTCCACCTTAATCTTGCCAGTGATCACTCGGCCGAAAACGTAACCGACCTTGATTTCATATTCACCGGACGGCGCTTCGACACAGACATATTCTTCCGTGTGACGTTCCTGTCCGCCGCCACTGCTCTGCCGAATCAACATGCCGCCATTGGACGTCAGGCGGGACTTTCGTGAGCACTGCTGCTTGTTTGGTTCATTGACGATCAGGTCGATGTCTGCATCGCCGACCCAGGAAATGCGGATTCGCAGATCGCGGTCGCGGGCTGATTCCATGGCTTCCCGCACTTTGCTGGCCATCCCGGGATTTCCCGCCACCGTCATCTTTCGTTCAAGATCCCGCAGCACAGTCACGGCTTCGGCATGCTGGTCTTCGAATCCGTCCGTCCACACCCGTTGAAGTGTACCCACGCGCGACCAGATGATTGCCTCCGGATTCTGACTGCCGTCAGCCACGCGTCTTGCCAGTCCCCATGTCGCGGGTTGCCACGGATTGCGTTCTGCCGCTTCGCGACAGATTGCAATCGCCTGCTCGTAGGCACCAAAGCGAGCCATGTACGACGCCGTCACCAGCATCTGGGCTTCATTGCCGGCCGCGAAGTCGATTCGAGAGAGCAGGACGCGATCGATCTGATTCTGTGGACGACCGGCCAGCTTCATTTCCATGGCCAGGACGTCGTACATCCAGGTTTGAGCCTGGTTGTTGCGAAGCGCCGACTCAATTCCTTCGATCGCGTTCTCAAATCTCTTTTTGTCATGCAGCATACCGATGGCCGTCAACAGATCATCGGAACTGAACAACCCCGGCTTCAGCGCACTGTCCCACGCTACGGGCAATGCATCAGCGCTGCCGGAAACGCTGGCCAGCAGCTCCCTCGCTCGTTCTTCGGTTCGAGCTTCCCGGGCACCCTGTGGCCGCGTTTTTTGAGGCGGCTGAAACGAAACGAGTTGAAATGGTGACCGTCTGTGACGGACGATCGTAGAACTCGCAAACGTTATTTCAGCAGTGGTTTTTTTTTGACCTGTTTCACCGTGTCCATAGAGATACCGTCGTTGGCGGCGTTTTCCAGCATTTCAGTGATTTCCGGTGGCACACTGAACTGGCCGCCACCGCCACCTCCACCAAATCCACCGCCACCCTGCTGACCTCCGCCGAATCCGCCCTGCTGACCGCCCTGCTGACCGCCCTGCTGACCGCCACCAAATCCGCCTCCGCCTCCGCCACCGAGTTGAACCGGCGGAATTACCAGGTCGGCGACAGGGTAGACACGTGTAACAAGGTTGTCGTCAGACTCTGCCTTGGCGAGTGTTGTGATCATGAAGACTTCGTTCTGGATAACGTACGTCAGTTCCGGTTCGACAGTCTGCTCGAAGATCAGTTTAAGAGCATTTCCCAGAGTGATTCCTTCAAAGTTGATGTCGGTGACCGTCACGTCTTCCAGGGAAGTCAGGCCTTCAAGTTCCAGCTCCGCTTTGTCTTCCCAGATCGTCATACGGAAGTCTGTACCCGTTGACCCACCGTCGCCACCGTAAGTTGTTGTAAAATAGGTGGAGAGAGTTTCCATGACTTCCTTCAGAGGTGTGTCGCCCGGGAAGTCCAGTAATGGAACGGGCTTCTTAAGCATTTGCTGCAGCCATTTTTCAACCGGCTTTTCGCTTCTCAGGTCGAAGGACTCGTACCGTGGCTTTCGGGTCAGCGTCAGAGCACGCCAGACATCCGCTGGTGGATACTGAATCGGTGGTTCGTCCGGAAACGGTACGTGAGACAGTTCCACCTGATACAGCACAGCCAGAAACCGATCGTGTCGCAAATTAACAAGTCGGTAAGCCTTACTGAGTTGTCCGAGAGATTCAGACATCACCAGTGCCTGTGTTGCAGGACCGTTTCCGGGTTTCAGGTCCAGGGCCGTGCGAGACACGGTTTCACCGTTCTCAAAGCCGTTACGGTCGCCGTGTGCGGCGCGATCAAGCAGGCCTCGCACCTGGTCAATCAGAATTGACAATCGAACCTCTTCCTGGTCCTGCTCGGCCAGAAGTTTACGCTGAGCTTCCTGGACGGCTTCGTCACGGGCGATGTGTTTGCTTTTTAATGCGTTGGTTTCCTGCTGATTCCGCACGCTGCTGAGTGCGGCGATCACTCGTCTTTCCAGTTCAGAGCGAACATCAGGACTGATGTCTGCCGACGCCTGAATTGTCTCCAGAACATCCTTTAGAATATTCGTGGCGAAGTCCGGCTGGTCGAAACTGATTCTGCGGGCATCGTCGATGGCTGCGTTTGTCTGGGCACTCAGAATCTGGGCCTCAAGCTGCAGTCTGGCTTCGACATCGGAAAGGGGATCAGGTGCGTTTGCTGTGCCGGAATCCTGAGGCACAGCCGGTGGTGGCTGTTGCAGAGCCGTCAGGATCGCCCTCAATTCTTCATTTGAGTTATCCATCTGCGCTGCTCGTTCAGCAATTTCCACTGCCTTTCGAGTCTGGCCACGGCGACTTAGATGCTTGCTGGCGGCTACTGAATCTCTTACAAACTTAGCGAACTGATTTGAGCCGTCTTTCAACATCTCAAGACTGGCAAGCGGGGCGTTAACACCCTTGGAATTTTTTACGCGATCCGTCAGGTGTCGCAGTTCCGGTCCACCTTCAGATCGCTGGCAAACATCCGAATTCCACGACAACGTGGCACCGGCATCAGTCAACGCGGTCAACTTCGCAAATTCTGTGATCCGGCCAGTGCCCAGTACAATACAGTGTCGGTCCGATCTCAGCATATGCTGTCTGTCTCCTGCGGAGTTTACAGAGCGTCCGTCGATCGCAAATGTCTCAACACCCAGTGCAGCGGTCTGAAGTGACGCTGCAGACTTTGCAGCAATGTCCAGGTCTTTTCCGTGAGCCGGCGTTGTCACGGTGCCGCCGGTGAGGTTGGCAAGCACAGCGGGCAATTCGCTGTTCGCATTAGGGCCAATCACGAGCGAGTGGATGGACGTTCGATGCTTAACGAACTGTTCGACCAGTTCGTTAAGCTCGTTCTGCTGAAGCATGTTCGCTGAAGTCAGGCCATCACCAATATAAAGAATTGAAGTTGGTTCGCCGATTGAGACATGATCCGCCAGTTGCCGGAAGGCAGCTTTCAGATTTGTTGTACCAAGCGGAGTCCGCATCGAAAGTTTGTGCAGCGCGTCGTTGACCTTTTTTGACGCACTGCCAACGAAACCCTGTGTCAGACTTTCGCACGACACGTCGGTGGCGAAAATCTGAACTTGGCTCTTCGGTGAAAGATGTGCCAGCACCTGTGAAACCATTTGCAGAGTGGAGTCACGGACCTGCCCCGTCTGGCTGGCGGAGGTGTCAATCAGCAGAATGTGACGCGTAACTTTCTCGACCTGGCCCTCAGGAGCTGTCACCGCCAGCGCGAAGTAATGTTGTCCGTCAGTATCCTCGTACTGCTTAATCACAACCGGAGCTGTGGCGTCAGTATTGGCAGAGCAGGAAGATATGGCGACGAGACCTGCAAGACTGCAAAGACAGTATTGGAAGGCGGTAGTTCTCGAAAGCCGCATGAGGAAACCTTTCGGTGGACCGAATTCTGGCGGAGCGATATTGGATACGTGACGTCTGCATCCCAAAATGCAGAATCTGCGCACTATCATATAACCGTCCTCGGATGGTTTAGAATTGAATTCCCTGCAAAAAGACGATGTGGCCCCGTCTTTTGACAGAGTGGTCCTGTTCTGACAGGCAAGACGATGTCTTGGGAAAAGTCACCAACTGGGGATTCCTTTGCGCCACTGTTGCAATCCGATTCTTTGACCAGTTTCTGGTCTGCGTCGCAGGTCGGGCAAAGAATTCTGGATCTTTCGGCGTTAACTCCAGCGATTTGCGGGATCTCGCAGCTGCAGCAGGCATTTGCAGGGCCCCCCGCTCCTGTGGTCGCGTCCGGCAATTTGGAACGTCTTTGACGATTCTGTCAAGACGCAATCCCTGTCGTTTCGATGTTACTGAGGGGCTGCAGCACTTTATGCGGGGAGCCCCTCTTGTCGGGGAGTGGTTTTCCACGGGCGCTCGATGCTGGTGGAGGAAATAGTTGTGCTGTTCGGGGGGGGCGCGACGTTGAGGGCATGGTGGGCAAGACCGGGCTGTCTGTTGATTTTGTGTGTGCTGGCACAAAGTCTGCCGACGCGTTCGCACTGGTCTGCGCCGAGCCCTCCTGACAGTGTTGTTTGTACTCCACAATCAGCTGCCGCTGAGGACCAGGAAACTCAGTACGTGAAACTGACAGCGGGCGACGCTGTGATGTTGGGCAGTCTTGACAGAACAGCGCGACGTCACCATGTGACTTTGACGTGGAATCCTGCGGGCGTTCATGGAACTGCTCAGACTGTTTCCGACCAGAGTGTCGTTGTCAGAAAGCCGGTGGTTGATGGCCGGACTGCACGGCGTCTGCAGATCTGTCCCCCCAGTCGCGGTGGCCTTTCCGTCTCTGAAATGTCAATAGAGCGGTTTGAATCAACAACCTCAGAAATATCCGGCAGTATCGCGGCTGTCGGTCGACTGTTTGCGAAGTCGGACGGCGCGGGGAATGCCGAGGCTATGAAGAACAGTCGGCTATCATCACCGCCATGGCCTGCGGGGGCGGAAGGCGGATCACGCAGATTCGCTGTACCGCTGTTTACAGCAGGCGGCGTCCACGATCATCAGTTGCTCATGCACCAAATTACGCGGGGTGATCGCGTGCGCGTCTACGGCGTTTCTCTCACCAAGGCCACAGTGTCGTTGGCTGAAGCCGTCGTTGATCGTCTGGAACGACGCCTGGTCCGGTTTGTCGAGGCCCGAGTTGGCGCTCTGGCAGATACGGATTGTGACGGGTCTCTGACAGTTGTGCTTTCAAAGCTGGAGACGCGGGAACAGTTTCTGACAGGAAACGAACCTGTCCGAGGTTGTGTACGAGCGGCTGACATTCTCGCCCCGGGTGACTTCGGTGGCGATATCATTTATCTTAGTGAAACTCTGCGGGTTGACGATGAACTGGATGCGATTCTGGCACACGAGCTCACGCATCTGGCCGTGTTTTCCAGGCTGTGTACCACTACTGAACGTACGCCGCTGCCGAGATGGCTGAATGAGGCGTTAGCCCATTATGTCGAATGCCAGGTTAATCCCAGCAGTCGCAACATGGCGACCCGACTGGAAGAATTCAGACGTCACCCAGCCGACTTTCCGGTGATCGTGCCTGACCAGCATGTCTCCCTTTCGCTGCGGCGTGGTCCTGCCCGTGCTGCAGGGTGTCTGTTTCTGAGCAGTGCCCTGTCGCGACTGCCGGAGCATGCAGCTCATGATATTGTTGCGGGGGCCGGCGGGGCAGTGCAACGTCTGGAGGAGGTGACCGGACGCAGTTTTGGCGAATTATTTCGTGAATGGGGACTGAATATGATTGCGGCAGACAGTCATCTTCCTCGCTGGGACGTGGTTGACGGGCAGACCCTGATACAGACGCTGACGGGGACCGCACAGTCCTGGAGTACTCCGGTCAGCTCCGACGGCATGCTTGCGATTAAGTCATCGCGTGACTGTCGATTGCAGGTGACCGTGCTGAATGGAGGCCTGTTCCGGCTTGCATACTGGATTCCGGACGGTTGTTATCGCAGATAGGCCTGCAGCGCCAGGCGGTCTCGTCTCTTAAAGCATTCGATCAGATAATCCGCTGAGTACAGCTTGATCTGTTCCCCGTTGTATGCGACGCCCCCGCCTGGCAGAAACTGAAAGGCATCGGCGTAGTCATCGGAAATCTGTTCTGAGTAAATTGCTGCCAGTGTTTCCGGATCAACCGCGTGCCGCTCGCTCAGATCGGCCAGAACGTCGATGCCGCCCAGGGAATATCCGAAGAAATGCTGACTATTTGAACCTGCCAGTATTGAGCTGGTCGCAGCTTCTCCCCTGAGTGCCGAATCAAGGTCGTTCAACAGGGGCTGCAGTTTTCGATAACGATCCGACAATTCCTGAACTTCCCTGCGGTCTGAATCGTTTCCAATACGTCCCAGCCGCCGCCGGCGTGTATAGACGAACTGTGCAAACACATCGCGTCGCTGTCGATCGTTTTCATTTCGGAAATTCTCTCGGCGTTCGAAAAGTTCTCGCAGACGTGTCGGGGAGTACAGACGTACGGTTGTTCCTTTATAACGCAGCCGGCCATCTGCATCTTCAATCTTAATAATCAAAGCTCCCGACGTTCCTTCCGTTTTCCGAACGTTCAGATGTTTCGCGACTTCCGGCCTGGCAAACCCGGCGTACAGCGCTGCTAACGTCTCCGGATCGACCCCGCGCCCTTCCTCGAGGTCACGAATCGCATCAATCCCGCCCACGGAAAGGGCGAAATGATTTATGCCGATCACCGCTGACTTCTCAAAGTCGATCGCCTTCAGGAATCCGTCCAGATCCTTGAGCGCTCGTTCGACGCGGCCGTAGAGCAAAAGAGTTTCCTCCGACAGTTTTGCGTGGCTCGGATCTTCGTCTGCCTGAACATGTTGCAGACCGATGGGATCTGCTGTTGCGGTCAGAATGAAAACGAGCAATATGACAGGACACGTACCGAGGCTTTGCTTAATCTTGTTCATAGGACTGAAAACCGGCAATGTACTGCGAATGAAGTCGATAAGACCCGCTGCGTCAGCGAGCAACATCGCTGAGGAGGGAGCCGGGGAATACCAGACCGCCTGGACTGATGTGCAGAAATCGGCATTCTCAGCAGGAAGCTGAGCCATTATGGCACCGGTCGCACCTGCATCGCAAGACGCATCAGCGCAGAATTGGCGGGCAGCAGGCGATCTCGCCAACTCGATTCAACATCTGTCGTCAACAGCATGTGGCCAATTGATACGCACTAATCGGCATCGCCCCGGATTCGCATTGACGGTGGGGATGCTCGTCAGAGCTCATTGGGAGCGAGTTCTTCTTTCTCTGGCAAACGTGGATTACGCCGCCTTTTTCTGCTGGCTCTCACCGTCCTGTTCTCGGATGACGTCCATTTTCAGGTTGTTTCGGGCTGACACTGATGCCTTTCCGGCTGGACCCCACTGAAAGCTTACGGCCGCTACAAGCGCGCACGAAGCGAGCGCCACGAAACAACCGATGATCGCGATCTGGTCGTCGGAAAAAACTTCAGAAAGATCCATGTGTGTTTCCATTCCGAACTGGAAGGTTTCATCAGTTGATAGGCTGGCGCCAAAGGGAGCGGACGGTGCCTCGTATGGGCGTCTTCCGGCATTACCTGCGTTACATAGATTTTCGGATACTTCACATTGAATCCTGCAGTTGCAGTACTCCGGAACAGTCTGGCTGTCGTTTGTCCGCCGGAATTGCAGTGAGTGCGCTGCCCTGGCAAGTTGTATGGCAGAGTGACGATTGTGTCGGTTGTCAACAGCACCTCTGCGAACCGGCAAACGCTGCCGGTTTTTGAGTGTCGGATTAGGTTGGCAAGACCGGTAAAAACGTCTGGACCACATGAACAGGACACAACTGCAGGTCATAAAATGACGATGATGCAGATCAGGCAGATTCTTAGGAGACTGTTCGCGCTCGGGGTTTGAAGATCGTTCCCCGTCAGTTGAAGGCTGTCTTGATCAGTCAGCGAGCAGGTTGGAAACCGGTAACGGCACGACGTCGTCGCTGAGGTGCAATATGTTTGAATTGAACGACGCAACACGGTACATACCGTTCATCGACCAACCAGGCGTGAGGTCGCGGCACGCCCGCGTCGCTCTGATTTCCGGTTTCGTGCTGCTGCTTTCGATGGTGGGGGGATGTTCCAGTCAGAAGAGTCAATCGGAAGACATTGTGCGCGCTGCGTTGCAGCAGCAGCAGGACGGACGTTATGAAGATGCCGTGCAGAGTCTGACCCGCAGCATCGCGCTGAACCCTGACTTTGCGGAAGCATACTATCTGCGTGGAACGACCTATGCCGTGCTGGAGGATCTGGACGCAGCGATCGACGATCTTCAGCTTGCTACCAGAAAAAGACCGGAATGGGACCGCGCCTGGTGGGCCCTGGGCACGATGTACCGGACTGCTGAACGGCACGACGATGCACTGGATGCGCTGTCGCGAGCGATTCGACTCAACCCGCAGGCCGCAGATGCCCATTACGACCGCGGCTGTGTGAACGAGCAGTTGGGGCACCACGAAGAGGCTTTGTCTGATTTTGAGACTACAGCTCGAATTGACGCAAATCATGTTCAGGCTCATCTGCGCTGGGGGATTCTGCAGACCCAGGACAGCCCGGAACTTGCCGTTGAGATGCTAAGCACTGCCCTGTCTTTGGATCGTCGGAACGGACAGATCTGGTTGCACCGGGGACTTGCGCACGCAGCGAACGAAGCTCCGGAACGATCTCTTGCTGACCTGACCGTGGCCTGTCGCCTTCTTCCTGACGACGGGACGCCGTGGTATCATCGTGCATTGCTTCTGAAAAAACTGGGGCAGCCGGACGAGGCGATTCATGATCTCAATCGAGCTGCCGAACTGGATCCTGAGAACTCCCGCGTCCGCGCAGCTTTACTGCTGGCGCAGAATGAAGTTAGTACTCCAGCTGCTGTCGCAATGCTGACGAAGAAATCTGATGCCGTGGCAGATGCGGATGCGGAGCCGGTTGTGGCCACCACAACGTCCGTTGCAGGCCTGTCTGAGCGGGTGGAAGATCCTCAGCCGGCAGCTTCCAGTGGCTTTCTTTTGTTCCCGACAGGTGATCCGCAGCCTGCCCCGGTCACAATACCGAACGCTGTCGCTGCCGAGACACAGTTACGTCAGTTCAAACCTTTCCCGACAGAATCTGCAGCACCGACGCCTGGCGAAGCTGCCGTAGTTGTGGACACTGGCAGCAGCGAATCGGCTGAGGCCAACCCGTTTGCGTTGTTTTCCACGGAAGCTGTCAACAGCCAGAACGCAGACGAACAGGGCGTGGCTGCACTGGAAGAAGAACCTCAGCACAGATCCGGCGATGCCCCGCAACTTTCTGCCGCCGATCTGGCAGTTCCCATGTTGCTGCCGACAACCGAAATGCTGCTGTCGACAGCGGACGACACGGAAAATCCGTTTGCGATGGCGGGCAGCAAAGCAGAGTCAGGCAGTGACAGTGACGGTCATGACAGCGTTGAGGACACTGTTCCGGCTGTCTCTGAAGTGTTGACAGGCAGCGATGCCGAAATTGAGACCGCTACATCACCGAGTGGTTTCGCGGCAGGCAGCATTCTGCCTCCGGTCACGAATCGGTTGCCTGATTCCGCCCCCGCTGCTATCAAGGATACCGACTCGGGCATTGACAGCAACGTACTGTATCAGCGAGCTCTGGCGGCTCACCGTAATAACGATCAGGCGGGGTGTCTTGCTGCACTTGAATTGCTGCTGAAAGAAAAACCGAATCATACAAAAGCGAGACTCCGTTACGCGGTTGTTCTTGCAGAACAGGATCGCCTGCGGGAAGCTCTGGCTGAGACTGAGACCCTGCTGCGGGAAAGCACTGACAGCGTCGAAGTTCTGAGATTAAGGGCAGACCTGCTGCGCGACAGTAATCAGCCGGAAGCGGCCGTGACTGTCTATACTCAACTGATTGCACTGGGAGCAGATCAGCGAGGTGTACTTCTTGAACGAGCCAAAGCTCGCGTGGCGGCACGTCAGTGGTCTGACGCGACAGGAGATCTGACAGAACTGCTGCAGCAGAGTCCCAACGATATTGTGTTGCTGAAACAGAGGGCCCTGGCATTACAAGAACAGTGCCTGTGGACACTGGCAATCGCCGACTGGACTCAGATTGGTCTGGTTGACAACACCAATGTGGAGGCGATGGAAGCACGCGCGGAAGCGTTCATTACACTCGGTGAGACCAATGCTGCACTTTCGGACCTGAACAGCCTGCTGCGGTATCAGCCGGACAATGACCGAATTGCTGAACGTCTGGCACACCTGTACGTTCAGCTGGGTCAGGCTGATGAGGCCGTTCGAGTGCTTTCCCCAATTGTGGAAAGCGGCAACGCCGGGACCGAGCAGGTGTTAATGCGTGCTCGCGCGCTGGAGCAGACGGGGGACTCGGATGCAGCGCTCAGTGACCTGGACGACATTCTGGCATCACACCCGGATGAGTTGAAGGCGGTCATTCTGAGAGCAAAGATTCGTACGAATACCGGAGACTATCGTGCAGCGATCGGCGACCTGGACGCGGCGCTGGAAATCAATGGGCCTCAAATTGATTTGATTCAGCTGCGTGCCAGGGCCCATGTTGCATGCGGCGATCAGGATGCTGCACTGAATGATTACACACGAGTTCTGGAGCTGCAGCCGGATAACGTGGCAGTACGGATGGACCGCGCTGCCACGTTCCGCCGCGTCGGCAACCTGGCATTGGCGCTGGAAGACGCCAATGTGGTGCTCAAAGCTGATCCGCAGCACCGTGCATCGCTCATCATACGAGCTGACGCTAACTTCGCAGATAATCAGTATGAAGACGCGCTGCAGGACTACGATGTCGTGCTGGAGGCAGACAATTCGGACGATGAACTGCTCTGGCGCCGCTGTCGCACTCGTTTGAATCTTAATCTGGATCTGCTTGCCATTCAGGATCTTGATCTGATTCTGGAACGTGATGCAATGCACAGCGAAGCCCGGGCCGAACGGGCTCGGTTAAAGGAAGCCGGAGGTGCGTTCGCTTCAGCCATCGCAGATTTGACTGTGCTGCTCGAAAATCATCCTGACGACGTTGCTGCGTGGGGACGCCGTGGCACGATTCATCATCGAATGACACATTGGGCGGAAGCTGTTGATGATCTTTCCAGGGCGTTGACACTCGATCCGCAGCAATCACAACTCTACTACAGACGTGGACTGGCACAACACCAGTTGAACCGTCCTGAACGCGCTGTCGCGGACCTTGACCGGGCCATCGCTATTGAGCCGTCCAATCCCGACTTCTGGTACTCTCGTGGCAACTGCAACGCCGGCCAGG
>Ga0315316_10000376_pt1 | contig 29211 bp, 29 predicted proteins | sample M160m3416metaG_FD_203702 | JGI IMG/M metagenome (GOLD analysis project Ga0315316, IMG submission 203702) | Ammonia-oxidizing marine archaeal communities from Monterey Bay, California, United States - M1 60m 3416 | ecosystem: Environmental > Aquatic > Marine > Intertidal zone | place: USA... | reverse complement strand
CTCATCCTCGATTAACTCGGGCTCTCCCTGCAACTGGTGACCCTTTACTTCAGCGAGGAATGTGGCACCCCGCCTTGCGTCTCCGATCAGTGTGTATTCACTGGCCTGTGCTGCTGCTGCGGCACAGGCTGATGGAATACCGACGACGGGGAGGTCAAGCGCCATGGCGGTTGCAATTCCTGAGGCAATGCCGATGCGAACCCCGGTATATGAGCCGGGTCCGGTGCCAACGGCAATCAGGTCGAGTTCCCGGCCACAGCAATCGAGGGCGGTTTCCAGGGGTGCGAAGATCTGTGAGTTATGTGACCGCTGCGAGGTGAATTCGCTGGCAAAGAGCAGGGTTTCCCCCGCAGCTATTGCAATACGCCCGGTGGCCGTAGAGGTATCGATGGCGAGAACTTTTTTCATGGTCCTTTTATAGGGGTAATGGAGCGCGACTGGTTTTCCTGTATCTCAAGGTGCAGCCAGCGGGTCGCCGACGGCAGCAGGCCCGGGAACTTGTCGGCCCATTCAATGATACAGATTGCGCCGGCATCAAGGTAGTCATCCCAGCCAAGCGCGATGAGCTCCGCTGCAGATTCGATCCTGTAGAAATCAAAATGAAAGATTGCAAGTTCGCGGCCCCGGTGTTCGTGCACCAGTGAGAAGGTGGGGCTCGTGATCTCTGTTTCACACCCCAGTTCGGCGGCAATCCCCTTGGTGAAGTGGGTCTTGCCGCTGCCAAGGTCTCCAACCAGCGCGATGACATCGCCGGCCTTAATTCCGGCTGCGGCGGCACGCCCGGCAGCGATCATTTCCCCTTCATTACTGGCTGTGGTTGGCTGCATGGACCGCTTGCTTTAAAAATGCTGCCAGCCGCCGGCAAGGCGTGGCTTACTGATCCCCGGTTTTGTCAGTGCCCCGATCGGGCTCAATGGCAGCTTGGGAAAACGTTTTTGCCACTTGAGGGCGAGTCTTTCGGCATGGCGGGGCGGCAATGCGAAGAGCAGCTCGTAATCCTCACCATCATTGAGTGCCTGCTGGGTTGAGCATCCACGACGGCAGGGCAGCGTGTTGACGTCGATTTGGTAGCCGCATCCGGAGGCACCAGCCAGGCGCGGCAGGTCGGCGGCAAGCCCGTCACTCAAATCCATCATCGCACGCGGCTTGAAATTACCGGCCAGCCACGCCGCCTCATCAAGCCGCGGTTTAAAGCGCAGATGATGCCCGGTGATGGACCCGCCCAGTTTGCCGGTGACAAACAGCAGGTCACCGGGTTTGCCCCCGGAACGCAAACAGCAGTTCCTGGTGGCCACCGTTCCCGTGAGGGCGACGGATACCATGGCAGTGCCGTTTCCCGGCGGACATGCTGTTTCACCGCCAACAATGGAAATGCCGTGTTGCCGGGCAAGACGTTCCAGTCCGCGATAGACCGCGCGTGCGTAACTGACCTTGCGGCCGGGATCGAGAATAAGGGTTACCAGTGCGTGTTTTGGTTTCCCGGCCATGGCGGCGATGTCGCTGATGGCGCGTGCCAGTGCCTTGTAACCGACCCTTGAGGGTGGAGTATCAGCGGTATAATGGACTCCCTCGATGACGCAGTCGGTTTTCAGCAGCAGGTAGTGTCCGCGTTTTCCACCCCTGATGAGCGCACAGTCATCACCGGCGGCAACGGCCACGTCACTGCCGGCTGCCAGTCCCTTGACGAGATTCTTGACCAGTGCGTCTTCGCCGATATTAGCCAGAGTCTGGTCGTGCTCAGCCATTTTGGGTGATCAGCATCAGGCCTACCTGGATCATGTTAAAGAGTGCGTGTGCGACCATGGGCACCCACAGGCAACCGGTTAGCTCGTATGCGAGCGTGAGGATGAGTGCAAGGGTGAAGAGTGGCATGATACCGGGAAGGTTGCCGTGGATAACGGCAAACAACAGGGACGTCGTGATGGCGGCAAAGAAGCAGCCGGTGTAACGTTTGATGACCGCATACAAGTAGCCCCGGAAGATGATCTCCTCGACCAGCGGGGCAACAATAATAGCGGAGAGCCCTAAAACAACCTTCAGGGCGGTATTGTCGGATTCCAGGAGAGTTTTAACAACCTTCTGCAGTTGCTCTCCCGGGCCAAAGAGCAGTTCCTGGAGGAAGACAGCGCCCATCATCAGGGGATAGGCAGCCAGGATTGCAACTGCTGCCCAGAGCAGGATCAAGACAGGGGTGATCCGGGATAAGCCGAATAAAGCGACCGGTTCCCTGCCGCGCAGCACTGAGGCAAAAACAAACACGCCGATTCCCAGCAGGAGGCTGAAGATGGCGATGGTAATTGCGTTATGGATACTGATCTCGATGGAATCCTTGCTTACTGTCCCTTGCGTGGTGGCAGCAATCAGAGGAAGCAAGAGGTAGCTGATGAGGATGGCGGCAACCCCAAGGTCAATCAGGTCGTAGGGCCTGGCCTGCACCCTGCCCGGCATGGAAAAACTGCCTGGCGTGGCGTGGCGACGGATTCCCCAGGAGATGACCAGCCCAAGAGCCATGGTGCCGACACATAATACAGCAAGGTTACATACGATGGCTTGTGCTTGGCTGGCGTCCATGGTGCAATCTATCGCGCAGGTGGGCGGTTGCGATTAAAAACAACCGGTCAAGAGACCCGTGAAAGTGGCCCCGTAGCGGTCCGGAAGGTCTGAGGCGATCAGTGATTGCTCCGAGTGGTCTGCATTGAACAGGGCAATTTCCGCTGCCCGGCCATTGATCCATGATCCCGCACAGGCTGCATCATAGAGGGAAATCCCGGTGCCGGCGATGGCAGCACACAGGCCGCTTAAGGTGTCGCCAATGCCGCCGGTTGCCATGCCCGGGTTGCCGGTGGAGTTGAAGGCTGTCGGGGTCAGGTCGTCCGGCGAGGCAATCACGGTGCGTGCCCCTTTCAGTAACACCGCGGCATTTGTTCTCTTTGCCAGCGTTTCTGCACGAACACGCCGGGTGCCTTCGCCATCAGGATCAAGTCTCTGCATCTCGCCGGGGTGCGGGGTGAGCAGCCGCTCCCCGGGTGCGCCGGCAATGGCCCCGGGATCATTGCGGGCAAGGAGGTTCAGGGCATCGGCATCGACAATGACCGGGCGCGGGTCGTTGAGCAGCATGTCCATGATATCAGCATCCCATTGGCCGCTGCCAAGCCCTGGGCCGGCGACCAGCACATCGAAGGCAGGGTCTGCGGCGTCCTCAAAAGAGGCAACCTCGCGCACCATGACCTCAGGAGGTGCCAGTGCGCAGAGTGTCGGGTATGATTTCCCGCGGGCCAGGATAGTCACCAGGCCGGCCCCACCGCGCAGTGCGCCTTGGGCGGCGAGTATGGCGGCTCCGCTTAACCCGGGCGAGCCGCCGATGACGGCAATATGTCCGCATTGTCCCTTGTGGGTGCCGAAAGGCCGCCGTGGCAGCAGCCGTGAAATCATTTGCGGGGTAACCAGGATTGCGCCCGGGTCACCCTGGCCGGGTAAGGGCCGGATCGCGGGCAGGGGCAACAGGGCAAGGCGGCCGACATTGCCGGTTGCCGGGTCAGCCAGCAGGCCGGTCTTCGGCCAGGCAATACTGAGGGTGAAATCGGCTTCTACCGCACCGGGAAATGGAGCACCGGTGGTGCCGTCAAGCCCGGAGGGGATATCAATGGCAAAGGTGTATGCACCGTGATCCTTGCGCAGTTGATTGATCATGTCAGTGGATTCCCTGTAAGCCGGGCGCAATTCACCGTTGGCCCCGATGCCCAGCAGGCCGTCAAGCAGGACCAGCGGCTGGTCCATTTGTGGGATGTCGTCTTGTTTCCAGTGAGGAGTGCCCATACCGAGTTCTTGGAGTTTTTTGGTGGTCAGCGGCTTGAGTGACCCGGTGGAGCCGGCAAGGTGCAAGCGGGTGTCCCAACCGGATTTTTTGAGGTGCCTTGCGGCAACAAGCGTATCGCCCCCGTTGTGTCCGTTGCCGGTAAAGGCGATCAGGGTTCCCGGCGTGCGGAAAAACTGACTGATGGCAGCGGCTATTTTTCCCCCCGCCTCCTCCATGAGCGGTTCCGCCTCCTGTCCGGAAGCGAGCAGTTCTTGCTCGGCTGCCGCCATTTCCTTTGGTGTGAGGATCATCGCTTCAGTGGCAATTTAAACTGCACGGGAAACTGGCTGGGGCATTAACCGGAAGCGCGGAATTTAATCACCGCCATGGCGAGAGCTTCCGCTACTTTCTGCCGGTATAGCGGGTCAAGGGCGCGCTGCCGGTCTGAGGAGTTTGTCAGGAATGCGCATTCAAGCAGGATTGCCGGCTGCCTGTTCTTGGCAAGCACATGGAAGCGGGCGTGCTTGACCCCGCGGTTGCTGGAACGTGTTTTGTAAAGTGTGGCGGACTGCACCAGTTGTGCCAGCCGGCGGCTGTTGGCATTGCGGGCATTGTAGAAGGTTTCAATTCCGGCGGCGCTCCGGCGACGTGCATGATTGAAGTGAATACTGATAAAGATCGCATCCCCGGCGGCATGTGAGATTGCAACCCTCCTCGAGAGGGAGACGAACTTGTCCCTGTCACGGGTCAGCGTGGTGTTAATTCCCTGTGACTTGAGATACAGGTCAAGCCGGCGCGCCACGTCGAGGGCGAGATGTTTTTCGTAGGTGTGGCTGAACCCCCCGCCCCGGTCATGGCCGCCATGTCCGGCATCAATGACGACACGGTTGAAATTCGTGGCGCTTGCCGCCGCCGGCAGGGCACACGAGCAAGCTATCAGCACCTGAGTAATTCGCTTTATCCTGCTCTGGAGCATCATATCAAGAGGAATGGCTGGGCGTGTCGTTGATTTGTCCGGGACCGGCCAACTTTTGCCCGGGTTGGCAAGGCCATTGGGCTCTCACTAAGTGGTTTGCTGCCGAGTGGGTCAAGTCAAACCGGGGATTTTTCGCTCACCCGTGGGCTTTAGCGCGGTGATAGGCCGGGCGGAAGATCGGCAGCACTGTGGGCACGGTATTCTGCCGTTTTTTTCTTATCAGGATCGTAGGCAATTCCGCCGGCCACCTTGACGCTGCCACCTGTATCAATGGTGAGCGTTGGCCTGTTGCTGGCTACTGCCCGATAGTAGTCATTACCCAGGAACTTGCCCTCCGGGCTGACCCTGGCATGAGAGTAGATGTGCGGGCTTATCATGTGCATGACATGCAGGCGGTTTTCTGAATCCACAGTGGCCTGGGGCTTGCGCACGCTGATGTAGCGGCCCAGAGAGAATGTGCAGTAGACACGGGTGCCCTTGGTTTCCCGCAACCTGACATAAATGGCGGAACTGTTGGAGTCACGGTGCTCGTGCAGCGAGAATTCCCTGAAACTTGCCAGTTTATAGCGCCCCCTTGAGATACCCACGGATTGTTTCCAGAATGCCCTGCTGTCGCTGACGTTTGCCCGCTGCCTGCCTGAGCTGAAATATTTCCTGAGGGGAGGGAAATAGACTGCGGCACTGATTGAGTAGCTGCCGTAATCGGAAATCGGGTAGAGCTGGGCGACATCCACGGTCTTGACGACGCTTTTGCCGGAAGCGAGCAATACCGGGGAAAATCGCGCTCCCCCGGAGGCACGGGGCGAGAGCAATTGGCCGTCGCGGTAGACATCAAAGGTCAGCCAGCTGCTGCCTTTTGGCCCGCCCAGGACGACGTCATGACCGGAGCGGTTGTTGATGGTAACGGTTGCCTGTATTGGCTCGTAGGCGATATAATGGGTCTTTTGCAGCTTCATCTGCACCATCAGCTGTGCCTTTGCCGAACCGGGGTTAAAGGCGGGGAGTATGCCAATCAGGGCAGGGATCAAGGCGGTGAGGAATCGTCCTGTCATCGGGTTTATGATGGTGATCGCTGATGCGGAGTGGAGGTTGAGGATCAGGGATACAATGACAACCTATAGCCGGAAATCGTCCTTATGCCAAGATGTTGAGAAGCTTTTGAGGGGCTTTTCGCAATTGGTTCAAACTCTTTAACCGGTATTAATGTTTTTTTCCGGCTGCTGGAGCTCTTTCGGCGGCATAATGTCTTCCAGCGGAATGATGGGATCCACAGTGGCGTTCTCGCTTCTATCCCTGTGGATCATTATCGTGATGAAGATCATATATGGCAGGTAACAGGCTACAATAAGAGCCGCTTTCGGCCAGGTGGCAAAAAACAGGAACCGGAGGCAAAGCAGGAGGGAAACAAGCAGGGCGATAAGGGCGAAAACTTCATAAAAGTCCACTGTGCTGCATACCCTGTAGGCCAGCAGCTGGGGAATGAAAACAAGCAGGATTTTTGGATTTCCATACAGATGGTGGGGCAGCTCCCATTCTGCTTCATGACGTGCAATGAAATACATCAGGGCGATAAGCAGTGCCACGTCCAGCAGGGGTCCAGTTCTACCCGTAAAAAAATCGTGCAATTCCATATCCGTTGTCCAGGCGGCACTGGCCGCCTTTCGTGACTTCTTGGCATTCCATTATTATCACAGGCTATCTTCTGGTTCATCAAATTAAAGAAGACTCCTGCCGGTTTGAGGCCAGATATATTCATGATGAAGCCTGGGGTGTCAGGGCTACTCCTGATGGTGGATGCATTATCACGGCAGTTACCGGGGATGAATATCCCGAGTATTCAGCGATCGGCTCAGACCGGTCGGATCAGCGGAAGGTTTACATGGTTAAATACGGTCCTGATGGCATCATGGAATGGCAATCGACCTATGGCACCCCCGAAGAGGACTGGGCGGGAGAGGACCTGGTCCTCACTCAGGATGGTGGCGTTATGATCGCGGTGGATAATGCCCAGTTTGGCTTCATGAAGTTGCCATCATACTAGCCTGGTCATACAATCAACATGCAGTCGCCGTAGCTGTAGAAGCGGAAGTTTTCCTCGATGGCCCTGGCGTAGGCCTCGCGCATGAGGTCCGTCCCGGCAAAGGCACAGACCAGCATGAAAAGCGTGCTCTTGGGCAGGTGGAAGTTTGTCAGCAGTGCTCCGGTGCGACGGAACTCGAAACCCGGGTAGATAAAGATATCCGTCGCGCCGCCGCCGGGCGGTATTTTTCCGCCGGAAGTGCGGGCCAGGTGCTCAAGGGTGCGGGTTACGGTGGTCCCGACCGACACGACACGCTTGGAGTTGTTAATGGCGTCCGCGGTTTTTTCTGTAAGGTGAAAGTGTTCACTGTGCATCCTGTGGTCGGCGATATGCTCGGAGCGCACCGGCTGGAAAGTGCCGGCGCCAACGTGAAGGGTGAGGAAGGCGTGCGGCAGCCGCTCAAGGAGAGCGCTGGTAAAATGCAGGCCGGCAGTAGGTGCCGCGATGGCACCGGGTTGCCGGGCAAAGACCGTCTGGTAGCGCTCCCTGTCTTCATCGCCCGGGTTCCTGTCCATGTAGTGGGGCAGGGCAAGTTGCCCGAACTTTTCCACATCAATGGCATTCTCGAAGCGGATCATGCGCTCGCCCTCCTCGAGGATCTGCTCCACTGTGCCGGTAATTCCCGCAATGCTCACGGTCTTGCCGATGCGCATTTTCTTCCCGGGGCGAACCATGCATCTCCAGAGCCGGGGTTCGGGTTCCTCCAGGCGCAGCAGCTCGATTTTCCCGTCCCCGGAAAAGAAACGCGCAGGAACCACCCTGGTGTCATTGAGGACGACGAGGTCTCCCTCGCCGATAAAGTCGCTGAACCCGGTAAACTTGGAACTGCGTATGGTTGCACTGGTCCTGTCAACGACCATCATGCGCGAACTTTCCCTGCTGCTTGAAGGCTTGGAGGCAATCAGTTCCTCCGGAAGCAGGTAGTCAAAATCATCTGCGCGCATGTCTTCTGTCATTACTTTATGTTGAATTGATGATAGTGTCTTGTAACCCTTCACTTGAAACCCCAAATTGAGTTGATGTCGAACCTCTCTTTTGTGGCCTGTATACTGGCCGTTGCACTTGCCTGCCTGTCTTCCTGCAAGACAGTGCGCCGGGTAACGCGTGTTGAATCCAGGGGCGCCAGTGACCCGCTGACCAAGCGGTTTGTGGGCGGATCGGTTGAAAGATGGGAAAGCGGCCAGGCTCATGCCATGGGTGAGAAACAAGCCAGTGCCGGTCGACTGTTTGGAGGGACGGGAAAAAACAGTCAGTTTGGCGGCAATTACAGGACGAGGAAAGATTCGGCTTCTGACAGGAAATTTTCCGGCAGTAAGCCTTATAAAACGGGCAATTACCGCTCTATCGACAAGTGGTATGGTGCGGATAAGTCTTCCACGGCGGCCGGCAAGCGGTTTTCGGCAAGCGGGGCTTCAACCGGCGAGGGGAAAAGGAAATGGTTTGGCAGTAACAGGCAGGTGGTCCCGAGGAGTGCCCGGGAAGGCGGGCAATGGTTGCCGCTGAAGATGTGGCGGGGGATGACGGATGCCCCTGAAGGTAAGCGCAGGGTCAAGGCAGAGATTGTCAATCCCTCTGGTAGTCCCGGTGCGCCCGGACAGTTAAGTATTGAGGAGGTGCGTGGTATTCTAGAGCGCTAGTGCAAGGGGGGAAGGCAGGCGGGCTTGATGCCGGTGGTGTTTCGGGGCATGTTCGCTCCTGAGCCGACAGGGCAAATACAATTGAAATGAGTTCACCGGAAGAACAGCTTGAGGCACTTGAGCTTGGCACTGCCAAGATTTTCAGCAGGGAGGAGCTCCTGGAGAAACTGCGAGCCGGAAAGCCCTTGCGGGCCAAGCTCGGGGTTGACCCGACCGCACCTGATATCCACCTCGGTCATACGGTGGTTCTTGAGAAATTGCGCCAGTTCCAGGTCCTGGGGCACCAGGCGGTGCTCATCATCGGCGATTTCACAGCCACTGTCGGCGATCCCACGGGCCGTTCCACCACCCGGCCTCCACTGACCCGTGAGGAGGTGCTTGGTAATGCGGAGACCTACACGGATCAGGCTTTCAAGATCCTTGACCGGGACAATACCGAGGTGGTCTATAATGGTGACTGGTTTCGCGGCATGCCCTATGAGGAGGTGCTCAAGTTGAATGCACGCGTGACCATGCAGCAGATGCTGCAGCGTGAGGATTTCAAAAACCGTATCGAGGGCAACAAGGAGGTGCGCCTGCACGAGATGCAGTATCCGGTGATGCAGGGCTGGGATTCCGTGGAGGTCCGAGCCGACGTTGAGCTGGGGGGCACTGACCAGTTGTTTAATATCCTCGTGGGTCGTGACATGCAGAAATCCCAGGGAATGGCTCCCCAGGTGGCAATGTGTTTGCCCATTCTTGAGGGAACTGACGGGGTCAGGAAGATGTCGAAGAGTTACGACAACTATATTGGTGTTGATGAGGCGCCCGCTGAGATGTTCGGCAAGGCCATGAGCATCTCCGATGAGTTAATGGACCGCTGGTATACTCTTCTTTTGGGTGGTGGTCGAGACCTGCAGCTACACCCGATGGAGGCCAAGAAGCAACTGGCGGCGCAATTGGTTTCCCGTTACCACGATGAAGGATCTGCGGCATCGGCACGCGCGGATTTTGAGGCTAAATTTGCCAAGGGTGATGGTGATGTGCAGTGGCCGGAAGTCCGGCTTGGCGATGAGCGTCGCCTGATTGCCTCGGTGGCCATTGCCTACAAAGATGGCCATGAGGCGCAACGCAGTAATTCCGAGATTCGCCGTCTGATCCAGCAGGGAGGGGTGCAACTCGACGGCGAGAAGTTGATTGATCCTGCTGCTGATCTTCCAGCTGCGATCTCGGGCAAGTTGCTTCGTCTCGACAAGAAGCGCAGTGTGCGTTTGCTCTAAGTAATCAATGGCAATGACAAATGATCATCTAGCAGCCTGGGATTGAGTAAGCCCAAGGTGAATTCACAAGAAAATCCAAGACAGCAGTGACAATCCTCGGCCGTGCAGCGCTTAACTTTTTGGCTTCCCTGGGCCAGCTTGGCGCCTTGTTGTGCGAGACCATGGGATTTCTTTTCCGTGGACGTATTCGTCTTCGCCTGACTTGCCAGCAGATCGTGAACATCGGGTTTGGGTCCCAAGCGGTGGTCATTGTCACCGGTGCATTCACCGGCGCGGTGTTCACGGCACAGAGTTATTACCAGGCGACACAACTGGACCTTGAATCAGGAGTTGGCGGCCTCGTCTCGATTGCCATGTGCCGGGAGCTTGCCCCTGTATTGGTCGGGTTGATGATCACGGGCCGGGTGGGCGCCGCGATGGCCGCGGAGATCGGCACCATGAAGGTTACCGAGCAGATTGATGCGTTGCGGGCCATGGGGGTGAGCCCGACGGGTTATCTTGTGGTTCCGCGCTTTGTGGCCATCATGATCTCCACACCATTGCTGATCGCCGAGGCCATTGTGTTCGGAATTATCGCCTCATATATCATTGCCGTTCCAATGTATCATATTCCAGGAGCCTGGTTTCTCGATCATCTCAATACCCACACCGAGCTTGACGATATTGCTTTCGGCATGATCAAGGGCCTGATATTCGGCATCCTGATTTGCCTGATTTCCTGTCACCGTGGCCTTATGGCCGATAACGGCGCGGTTGGCGTCGGCGACAGCACAACCAAGGCGGTGGTGATCGCCTCGCTGGCCATTCTCATCTGCAATTTTTTCCTCACCATCCTGTTGACCAACTTTTTTCCCTTCGGCAGCTAATTTCTCCGGTTTTCTCTTTTTTGGTTTGATTGAGCCCGGAAAAATTCATATACCCATCGGGCATGAGACATCAGCCTTGGGACCCCTTCCGTGCCGCCAATAGTAATGAAGTCGGCGGCGGCGTCATGGGTGAGAATGAAGCCGCTGACTGGCAACGTGATCTGTTGGTGCTTGCCGCATTTATCCAGGGGTTCAGCGAGCAGATCGCGGAAGTTTTCCCGGAAGAGCAGATCCCCGGGCATGTGCCCTGTGCACAGGGCACACCCTAAAGGTCCTGCTTACTTGCCACCTTTTGCAATTCCAGCTGGAACTTCTCGATATCTTCTGCAGACGGGCGGTAATTTTCCGTTTCAGCATCCAGTCTCAGTTGTCCCATGCGATCTACCAGCCAAGTGGCACATTCGCCGTCACTGAAGGTGACCTTTCCGCTGATCATGGCTCCGGGTTGAGTGAGCGCATCGGCGGTGACGGAGACTTCGCCTATGGTGTCGGAGGGATGATCGTCGCCCGGTGTGCTCTCCGTGGTGCTCCCAGCATCCTTGCCATCGGGTTCATCGTCGGTGGATTCAACGGGAGCGTCTCCAGTCTCCGGGGCTGCGGATTCGTCCTCAGCTCCAGTTTCAGTTTCATCGAGCAGCTCAAGATCGAGGTCGGCAAGAAGGAACCGGGTATCCACATAGGTAAGGGTGATGTCGAGTTCCTCCTTAAGGCGTGACTGAATAGCGCTTAAGTCCTCACCCTGCCGGGCCCATTCCGTGATGGCTGCTTTCTGTTCGTCGGTAATATCCATTTTATGGTGATTATTGTGGCGCGGTGCAGCCAGCAGTGCAACTTCAGTGACGTGCGGGCTCACGGTGGGTTTCCTTGACGTATCTTTTGTGGGCCTCAGCGAGTCCGGTGAGCTCTTTAACGACCCTGCTGTTTGCCCCTGACAGGTCGGTGCTTTGTCCGATGTCGGTCTCCAGGTCGTAAAGAGTGAGGCCGATTTTCTTCTGTATATAGGCACCAGGCATGCCGTTATTGCCTGGTTTGCCGCGCAGGCTGCGGTAGCTGTGTGGAAGGTGCAGGCTCCACTTGCCCCTGCGGACGGCCTGGAGGTCCTTGCCCCAGTAAAAATAATAGGCTTCATGCGGGCTGCGTGCCTGACCGGTGCCGGCGATAAGCGGCCAGATATCCTTGCCGTCAATTTTGTGTTCCGGCAGTTTGCCTCCGGTAAGCCGGGCGATTGTCGGCAGGATATCGATGGTCATCGCGGGCGTTGAACAAACGCTGCCGGCGGGAATTTTTCCCGGCCACTGCATGATGCAGGGTACGCGCACTCCGCCCTCCCAGGAGGTCGCCTTGCCTTCCCTCAATGGGCCCGCGGAACCGGCATGGTTTCCATAACTGAGCCAGGGGCCGTTGTCGGTGGTAAAAATGACCAGCGTGGATTCAGAAATTCCGTGGCGCTTGAGTGCCGAGAGAACTTCTCCCACCGACCAGTCGATCTCCTTCATCACGTCACCGTAAAGACCTGCCCCTGACTTTCCCCTGTTCTCAGCGGCAACGAAAAGCGGCACGTGCGGCATGCTGTGTGCAAGATAGAGGAAGAAGGGTTGTTCCTTGTTCCTGGCGATGAATGTCAGGGCTCGCTCGGTATAGTCAGTGGTTAGCCGGCTCTGTTCTTCCGGTGTTACTTCGGTGTCAATAATCCTGTCACCTTCAACCATTGGCAAGTGCGGCCAGCGCTTGAGGCGTTCCTTAAGGGGCAGGTGGCGAATTCCGGGATGGTGGGGCCACATGTCATTGGAGTATGGCAGGCCATAGTATTCATCAAACCCGTGGTGGATGGGTAAAGATTTCTTGTTGTCACCCAGGTGCCACTTGCCGAACATCCCGGTGGCATATCCCTGTGCCTTGAGAATTTCGGGAATCAGGATTTCGTCGGGATTGATACCGTGTTTCGCATTTGGTCCCGGTGCGCCGAACATTCCGAGCCGATTCGGGTAGCAACCGGTGAGCAGCGCAACACGTGATGCCCCGCAAACTGCCTGGGCAACATAGAAATCGGTAAACCTGCGCCCCTGTTTTGCCATGCGGTCGAGATGCGGAGTCTTATATCCCTTGGCTCCAAAACAACCGATATCCCCGTAGCCCTGGTCATCGGTGAATATGATGACGATATTGGGATTTTTTGCATTGGCGTGGAGCGGTTGCAAAAACACTGCAATGGAAATGAGCAGCAGAGCATTAAGCTGCAGCACGAGGTGCAGGGTTAATGGTTTTTTCCTGCGGGGTGGCGGGTAGGGAACTTTCGCCGAGAGCTGTAAATAATTAACCGGGATTTTCAATGATTTCCAGCAGGGTGTTTATCTTTTGGGCCAAGGCGATGGTTTTTTCTCGTGAGGGGACGGCAGTGATTTTCTTTTGTCCCGGGGCCGGGTCGTATCCCCCGAGACCAGCGAGTATATCTTCAATGCCTGCTGTCAGCTTTACTATATGCGTTCTCTGGCGCAGCTTGGGCTCGAGGCCCTGCAGGGTCTCGAGAAAGTAGGCAAGGAGGTCTGTGCGGGTCAGTTTCCCCGCTTTCTTTTCCGTGTAGGCTTCGGATACGGTGATGGCTGCTATTTCAAAGGAGCGCAACCAGCCGCCAAGCGCGACCAGGTGTGCGATGTCGACATCGCGCAGCAGGACCATTTCCGCTTCAACATCCGCCTGTGTCTTTGCAAGCTCGGTTTTAAGGTTCTCCCATTTGCCCAGTACGCTGTTTTCGAGGAGGCTCTTCGTGTGCCTGGTAACCCGCATGCCTGCACCAAGCACCTTGGCCTGCTTAAGGACGGCGCGACCTATTTTTTCAATCTCGGGGAGCTCTTCGGCTTGAACAATGAGGAATCCCTCAGCGATCAGGTTGCCAAGGCCAAGGGCCACCAGGGAACGGTCACGTGGAATTTTTTTTGGAATACCGCGCTTCAGGCGCCCGTAGGGCAATGCCCCGAAATCATCAAGGTCCTCAAAAAGCTTCTTGATAGAGGGAGTGGTAAAATGATTGATGCCAAATTCTTCGCGGACATGCTCATCGCCGATTAAATCCTCAGGTATCTGCTGGCCGTATACGGAGGCCGGATAGATCATCAGGAAGAAGCTGATGGCAATAAGCTTTATGGGCAGTCTGGAATTCATTTTAGGCGATAGCAGGCCCCGTTGTTTGCAGTGTTGCCTGCTTCATTTCAGTCGGGCATGCCATTATGAGCCACGCAGGGGATTAGTTCGAGCCATAAATAGGTCAATTGCTTCTTGGTGATTTCTGGTTTAAAAGGGAGTACCTGCCGGGCTGGGGGTCGGCAGGTATTATTTTTCTTGTAACGACGAATGGGACACATTGCGACCAGTATTTGGATTGCCTGCTATTTTCTGGTACTGCTGGGATTGTCGGCCTATGGCATTCATCGTTACACGATGATTTACCTGTATTGGAAATACAGGAAACGCAGGCCGGAGCCTGTTGCGCGCTTTAAAGAACTGCCGAGGGTTACTATCCAGCTACCGATTTTCAATGAGTTGTACGTTGTGCGCCGTTTAATCGGGGCAGTGGCCAAGCTTGATTACCCGAGGGAATTACTGCAGATCCAGATCCTTGACGATTCCACGGATGAAACCTGCAAATTCTGCAGGGAAGAGGAGGACAAGCTGCGCGATGAGGGTTTTGATGTGGAGTATATCCACCGCGTGGACCGGACCGGCTTCAAGGCAGGAGCCCTTGAGAACGGCATGGAGAGCGCGACCGGCGAATACATTTATATCCTTGATGCTGATTTTGTGCCCGAGCCCAATGTGCTGCATGAAATGATCCACTTCTTCACCGAAAAGAACGTGGGCATGATCCAGACCCGCTGGGGGCATATCAACAAGAAATACTCCATCCTTACCCGGATACAGGCACTCTTTCTCGATGGTCATCTCGCCGTTGAGCAGACTGCACGAAGCCGCAGTGGCCGTTTTTTCAATTTCAACGGAACGGCCGGCATTTGGCGCAAGACTTGTATTCTCGATGCCGGTGGATGGGAGCATGATACGCTGACCGAGGACCTTGACCTCAGCTACCGGGCACAGATGAAGGGGTGGAAATTTGTCTATCTCAAGGATGTGGTGACGCCTGCCGAGCTGCCCCCGGATATGAATGGCTTCAAGAACCAGCAACATCGCTGGGCCAAGGGCTCCATCCAGACCTGCCTGAAAATGCTGGGCCCGATCTGGCGCAGTGATCTTCCCAGGATCATCAAGCTGGAGGCTACTGCCCACCTGACGGCCAATTTTGCCTACCTGTTACTGATTCTGCTTTGCGTTCTGGTCAATCCGGCAATGCATCCGGAGAGTGGATGGGTGCGTACGTTCGTGCTTGATATCCCGATCTTTTTTGCCACCACGATTTCTGTTGGTTTGTTTTATGTAACCGCGCAGATAGCGATCAATCCGAGTCCTTTGAGATGGTTGCGTGAGGTTTGTTACCTGCCGGTGTTGCTGGCGCTTGGGATCGGCATGTCGGTGAATAACGGCAAGGCTGTCTTTGAGGCCCTGCTGGGCAAGCAGTCGGATTTTGTGCGCACCCCGAAATACGGAATTGAGAAGAAGCGCAAGGATGTGAGGAAATCCAAATACCGTGCACTGAGGTCAATCGCCCCGGTTTTTGAAGTGGCATTTTTTCTTTATTTCAGTTATCTCGTCCTGTATGCCCTTGCCTGTGGTAACTGGATAGGGGTGCCGTTCCTGATCCTCTTTCAGCTGGGCTTCTTTTTTGTTGCCTATGGCTCGCTGCGGCATTTGTTGCCGGCATGGGTCCTTGGTGCCACAGATAACGACGATGCGGTTATCGGGGCTTGACCACTTTTTCGATCTGCAGGGCCGGTAGAACCCACACACTTGGACAACATTGGCATTCTGATGTTTGCCTGCATGGTCATTAGGGAGCGCCCGGTTTGACAAAACAGAGTAACAACCTAGGATAAAAGTGTGCATCGGGAATGCAGCGACCGGCATTATTCCGGCGGTTATTGCAGCACACCTCATTTCATTCACATGCCGAAAACACTCCGCTTTTTGGGTCTTGCGATGATCTTGGCCGCAACCTGCAACTGCAGGTCCACCGGGCTTCAGAGCAACAGCTTGGTGGTAAGCGTTGATGATCAGCGGATGGTTTTGATCAATGGTGGTTCAGCGTTGAAATCTTATCCGGTTTCAACTTCCAAGTTTGGCCTGGGCAGTACTCCGCGCAGTTATAAGACGCCGCTTGGAGCGATGTATATCTATCAAAAAATCGGGGAGGGCATGCGTGCCGGCACGGTGTTTAAAAACAGGCGGCCAACGGGAGAAGTGGTTGGCCCGGATGCTCCGGGGCGGGATCCTATCGTCAGTCGTATTCTTTGGCTTGAGGGACGCGAGCAAGCCAACGCAAATACCAAAGAGCGGTTGATCTATATTCATGGGACTCCGGAGGAGCGTAATATTGGCTGGCCGACGAGTTATGGGTGCATCCGCATGAAATCCTCCGATATCATTGATCTGTATGCCCGCGTGCAAAGGGGCACAGGCGTTTACATTAAAAAAGAACCATTGACCCAGGAGGAGAGGCCCAAGGCGGAACGCGTGTCTCGGGTTGCTGTCAGGCCCCGCTCGTTCCTTGCAATTTCCCGTCGCGATGAAGTGAAGGCAGGCAATGTTGCCTATGCTGCGGCGCATTCCCCCGCCGGCCTGAAGCCACCGATTGCATCCGTCTCTGATCATGAAGGGGTTTTTGCCAGGTTCCTTGGGACTGCGGTTTCCGGTGCCAGACGTTTCCCGTGGAGAGGCGGCAGGGCGATGGTTAGGCCCGTAAAACGTCAATCATCAGGATCCTGAATGGGTATGGCCGCCGCCCCTTGGTGGATATTCAAAGTGCCTAATCCTTGACAAAGCGGGACGACTGACTACATTCGCCCCCCTTCAAAAACAAGCAACAGTCCCATGGCAAACACAAAATCCGTCCAGAAACGCGCTCGGCAGTCGGCGAAACGTGCCACTGAAAACCGTGACTCCAAGACCCGTGTCAAGACGGCAAGGAAGGCTGTTATTGCCGCCATTAGCTCAGGGGACAAGCAGGGCGCCTTGTCGAAGTGGCAAGATCTTTGCTCGGTTACGGATAAAGCGGCCAAGCGGGGAGTGATCCACAAGAATTCTGCCAACCGCATCAAGGGGTTATACGGCCAGCGCATTGCTGCCCTCAGCTAGAGCCGAGACGGGAGGGGGCTACCCCGGGCTATTTGGTGGTCTCTTTGTCAAAGAGTTCCGTGAATTTGTTGTTTACGGAAAAATCAAGGATTTGCCAGCCTGATTTCCCAAGGAAGCAGTAGATTTCCCATTTCAGGGGGTAATTATCCGTGTAGGTAAAGTAGGTAAAGCGGATGATTCGACTCCCCAGTCGACTGATCCTGATCAGCTCGTGATCCCTGATAGCACCGTAGGTTTTGACAATATCCTGAGTTTCCGCAACGAGTTTCTCGACACTTTCCCTGTTTTCACCAAGCGGGGAGCCTTTCATCAGGGTATCGAAAGCATCTACGGTTTTGTCGTTTTCAATGCTCTTGAAAAAGGTTTCCACGCGATTGCGGATCTCGCGCTCACCACCGAGCGTTTTCTCAAAGCGGCCAAGCCCGGCCAGTGAGCGGGCCGGCGAGGAAGGGGCGGCTTCCTGGGCCAGTGAGCGGGCTGGCCAGCACAGGATTAGAAAGGTCATTGTGAGAAACATGACAATCATTGATCCTCCATCTCTATATAAACGCCTTGGGTTTTTCATCGGGTTAGAATGAGCGAGGTTTGACTCATATTCAACGTTGTGTTGTCCGCAATACAGGCTGCACCTGCTTGAATTGGTGCTGGATGGCGAGTATGTTTATTGTTCAATGGATCATCAGCCGAACAATGACCTGCTCAATGAGCGTGCCAGGAGGGCGGATAAAATTGTCCGTAATCCAGAAAAGTATAAAATTTGTGGGGGTTGTGAATCCATTATTGCAGCAAAAGTGACGATCTGTCCGAATTGTCATGCTTATCGCTTCATCACCGATGAATCCATGGTAATCATTCAGGCTCAAGAACTTGGAACTAGAGAGCCGAGATCTGTTGCCATCAATGATTTAGAGTGAACCCGTTGATTTTCAATGGGTTATAGTCTTTTCTCGAGATCCTGAATTATTTTAAAGACTCGGGCTTAAATGAACTACTTTTCATTTAATGGGTTGACCGCCCTGTTTACAGGCTTTAGTCTGTTAACTCGTATTAACTAATACTAACCAACCTAACAACAACATTAGTCTATGAAAATCCGTAATATTGCAGCAGGATGCGCTTTGCTTCTTGCAGTTTCACCTGCGATCGCAGGCGACGACGCCAGTGGCGTTGACAGTGGTGAGCCGTTTAGCCTCGGTGCAGACATCAGCCTCGGTTATGACACCGATTATGTCTTCCGTGGTCAAGCCTTAGCAGAAGACCTGCTTACAACTACAGTCAATCTCAACACCATTTCTCTTGGTGACGGGATGGACCTCGACCTTGGCGCTTGGTATGCCAATACCTACGATGCCGGCTATACTGAGCTTAACCTCTTTGGTGGCGTTTCCGTTGACCTTGGTGATGCATCACTGAGCGCAGGGATTACCTACTACGACACCAGTGGTGGCGACAACATCGTTGAGCCCTATGTCGGAATCGGCACAGAGTTGGCCGGCCTTGACGTCAGCCTTGGCTATGCCTACGACTCTGACGACGACAGCGCTTATATTGCAATTGGTGCTGGTAAGTCTCTTGAGCTTTCCGACGACATCACTGTCGACGTAAGTGCATCGCTTAACTATGCCGATGACCACTACGGCGTGGATGGCTTCAACAACATCGATCTGAGGATCGGGTTGCCGATGGCTGTAGGCGGCGCAACTCTTACGCCTTACATCGCCGGTTCTATTGCCGTTGACGGTCTTGAAGATGCCGGTGGAGACGACGAGCTCTACGGTGGAGTTTCCCTTAGCTTGAGCTTCTAGTTTTTGGGAAGATCGTAAGATCAATTCACAAGCCCCCGGCCTTACGGCCGGGGGCTTTTTTTATGCCCGATTGGAGCGATTCCGGCAACGGCGAGGCTGGTTTTAATACTTTAAATGTGTGAATGGTACTGCTTTTCCGGCCAGTTCACCTATGATGGCATCCCGGTTCACCGGATTTAGGGATTCAGCGTGTATTTAAAGTCTACTTTGTTTGAGCAGGTCATATGATTGCCACTGCAAGAGTGCTCGTCGACGGGGCTTCCGGTCTCGAGTTTGACTACGAGTTGCCGGGGATCTTATCCTCAAGGGTGGGCGTGGGCAGCAGGGTTCGGGTTCCGCTGCGCAATCGCGCCTCGACAGGGACGGTAGTGGCGACTTCTGAGGTTGAGGAAGGTTCCGAGGCTGCGGCGCTTCTCAAGCCGATTGCCGGGTTGATCACCGATCAGCCGATATTGACCCCGTCACTGATTGAACTGGGCAGGTGGGTTTCTGAATATTATGTGGCACCGATGGATGCGGTGATGCGCAGCCTTATTCCTGAGGTGGTGCGTGGCGAGAACAATGATTTTCAGCGGCGCTTGTTTGTCCGGCTGACGGGGGTCGCGGGCGAGGAGGACCTCGCGCAGCTTGGCAGGCGGGCCAAGAGGCAGGCCTCGATCCTTTCGGACCTGCTGGCTGCTGAAAAACCTGTGGCTCTGGCCAGCCTCGGCTCGGGGGGGCGCGCTGCCGTGGAAGGGCTGGTCAAAAAAGGTTTTGTGGAGTTGACCCAAGAGATTGTGGCGCGTGATCCCCATCGCGACGAGCAGTTTGTCGCTTCGCGGCCGCTCAAGCTTACCGATGCGCAGGGCGATTGCCTGGATGAAATCAATGCAGCTGTCCGGAATCCTCGCGGTGCGAAACCCCTGTTGCTGCATGGGGTCACAGGCAGTGGCAAGACGGAGGTGTATCTGCAGGCAATTGCAGCCGCCATCGATGCCGGTTGCACAGCCCTGGTCCTGGTGCCGGAAATTGCCCTTACCCCGCAGACAGTACGAAGGTTCAAGAGTCGTTTTGCTGATATTCAGGACCAGGTGGCAGTCCTGCACAGTCACCTCAGTGGAGGTGAGCGCTTTGACGAATGGCACAAGATTGTTGACGGCACGGCGAGGATCGTGATCGGTGCCCGCAGTGCCCTGTTTGCGCCGTTGCGTAATCTCGGGCTCATCGTTGTCGACGAGGAGCATGAGGGCAGCTACAAACAGGACACTGCACCTCGTTACCATGCCCGCGATGTTGCAGTGGTGCGTGGTAGCATTGAAGGTTGTGCGGTGGTGCTGGGCAGTGCGACCCCATCCCTTGAGTCATTCCACAATACCCGGCTGGGCAAGTATCAGCTCATTGAGTTGGCGGATCGTGTTGATGACCGCAGTATGCCGCTGATCCGCATTGTCGACATGCGCCAGGAGGCACGCAATCTGTCCAAGTCAGGCGGACCAGCAATCATTTCAGAGCGCTTGCGGACTGCAGTCAATGGGCGGTTGGAGAAAGGCGAACAGGTCATATTATTTCTCAATCGTCGCGGCTTTGCCACGTCCATGACCTGTCCTGCATGCGGAGAGTCCTGTGGATGTCCCCATTGCAGTGTCTCGTTGACTTTTCACCGCAGGGAGGAGCGACTCGTCTGTCACATATGCGCTTATCAGAGGGTAGCCCCGCGCAAGTGCCCCAAGTGCAAGGATCCTGCTATCCGGTTTGCGGGTTACGGAACAGAAAAAGTCGAGGAGATCCTGCGCAAGGTGTTTGGCCAGGCAAGGCTGGCACGCGTGGATACCGACACGATGTCCCGCAAGGGTGCCTTGCGGGAGGTCCTTGGTGCTTTCAAGGCCAACAAGCTCGACATTCTTGTGGGCACACAGATGATTGCCAAGGGACTGCATTTCCCCAATGTGACGCTTGTGGGAATCCTCAATGCGGACATCGGTCTGCATATTCCTGACTTTCGTGCGGGCGAGCGAACTTTTCAGCTGCTTACGCAGGTAGCCGGGCGTGCCGGGCGGGGCGAGATGGAGGGTGAGGTTCTCATTCAGACCTTTACCCCGCACAGCCCGTCGATTCAGTTTGCCAGGCATCATGATTTTGAAGGTTTCGCGGAACAGGAGCTCGGGTTTCGAAAAGGATTCTCTTATCCACCTTTTGCCCATTGTGTGCTGCTTACAACACGCTCAACCCATGCGCGCCGTGCGGAATTCACCCTCGAAACCATTCACAAGCGCCTCTTGGCGGAGCTTCCGGATGGCATGCTGCTGGGTGAACCCGTAGAGTCACCGCTGTCAAAAGCAGCAGGTCAGTTTCGATTCCAGCTGATGCTAAGGGCTACTTCTGCAAGGTTCTTGACCCGGTATCTTGCCTCAATCATGGAGAAGCTTACGTTTCCTGGCGATGTGCACGTAGCGATTGACGTTGATCCTCTGTTCCTTTCATAGGAGAGGGCAGGAAGCGCTCGATTAGGAGGTAATGCTCTAAATTTCGCGCTTCCTGGTCCGTTTGAGAGGGGAAGAATCCGCATTTTTTTGCTGACGCATGATAAAAACCCGTTTAGTATTAAGGCTGCTTGTGAATTCACTGAAGTGTTCACAGCTCGATAAAAAATGAAAAAATTGCTTATTGCATCAATGGGCGTCTTCACTCTCAGCCTTGGCTTAGCCTGCGCTGCGGATAAAGATGCAAAACCTACCGCGTATGTTGCGACCATGACGGGCGTGACATGAAAAGGCTGCCAAAAATACGTTAGTTCAGCGTTGAAGCAGAAGTTTAATGCCACCAGCATTATAATTACCAAGGGTGACAAACCCAAGACCCAGAAGGTCGTTTTCAGTTGTGCCAAAGCCGACCTTACCAAAAAGGAAGCGGCTGACTCCATGGGGGACAAGAAGTCACGGTTTGTAGTGACAGCACTAAAGAAGAGTAAAGCTAGCGGTTAAGGGACTTGGCAGTGCCGTAAGGCCTGCTGATTACCTCCGAAAAACAACCCAATATAAAGCTCTACCCAAGAACACTTCTATTCACAAGAAACGGCCCCGGTGATTCACCGGGGCCGTTTTGCTGTACGGATGGTCAGATTATGCCCGGGGAGTGTTTTTGAACGGGATCCTCGGGGGGTCATGAGTAAGACCAGCCTTCACGCTATTCAATGATGAAACCGTACATGGCGTGAGGGCAGCGGGTGGCGGTATGGTGAGTGATAGCGGTAGGGGCTGGAATAACAGTGGTCATGGAGGCGACCCGGGTAAGTTCCGTAGCGAACGCTGATGTTATAGCCTTGCGGTTGCCTATAGCGTTGTGGCTGCCTGTAAACCGGCTGGTGGCGGGCAAGGTCATCCCGGGCACTGCCTAATGCCGCTCCGCCTAGAGCCCCGATGACCCCGCCTAATGCCGCTCCCTCCAGCGGCCTGTTTGACTGGCTGCCGATCACGGTGCCAAGGCCGGCACCGATTAAGCCTCCGGTAACGGCACCTCTTTTGGTGGCAGGGGCGTAACCATAGGAGTCGGAATAGCACGAGGAACACATCGACACAGCGAGTAACCCGGCAAGGACATGCAGTATTTTCCTGTATTTCATGACCTCTTTGACGCTATGCCGGGCAGGATTATTCAATCTTAGGCACAAAAAACGGTGCCCTCAGCTAGAGGGCACCGTTTGCCTTTAAGATTTGTAAGAGGTGACGGCCCTATGGCTGCAAATCTAGGGGAGAGTCTCTAGTAGCGCCTGTTGTCACGACGGTCACGGTCGTTGTAAGGGCGGCCACGGTCGTCATGATAACGCCTTTCCTGGGCGCGACGATCATCATCCTTTGCTCCGCCGAGCAATCCGCCGGCACCGGCACCAACGGCTCCTCCGATGGCAGCCCCTTCAAGGGGCCTGTCTGATTGATGTCCGATGATGGCACCTGCCCCGGCACCGATAATACCACCTAGCACGGCGCCGCGCTTTGCTGACGGGCCGCAGGAGGTGGAAAAGAACGCAAGTCCTAGGGTTGTCACTACAAGGAGAAGAAGTTTCTGGATTTTCATTGTTGGAATTTTCTCTATAAAGATTCACCCATGAGACGGGTAGAGCCAGAGATTTATTCACCGGAGTTAGCTTTTTATAGCCATTGAAGTCGTTACCGGATGCTTTTCTGATGAAGCAATGGACCATTAAAAAAGCCCGCCCTGCTTGCGAGCAGGGCGGGCTTTTTGATATGTTAGTGATGTTGCGCGGGGCTCATCAGGAAAGCTCGGCGCGGGATTGACCCCTTTCCTCAAGTGTGGCCTGAGCAGCGGCAAGACGAGCAACCGGGATCCTGAATGGAGAGCAGGACACATAATTAAGCCCGGTACGGTGGAAGAACTTGACCGAATCAGCATCTCCGCCGTGCTCGCCGCAGATGCCGATTTTCAGCTTGGGCTTGGTGGAGCGCCCGCCCTTCACACCCATTTCAACCAGTTGACCCACACCTTCCTGATCGAGACCGGCGAATGGGTTGTTGCTGAGAACTTCCGCATCCTGATAGGTTGGCAGGAAGCTGGAGGAGTCATCACGAGAGAGTCCAAGCCCGGTCTGGGTGAGGTCGTTGGTTCCGAAGGAGAAGAACTCCGCGTGCTCAGCCACTTTATCAGCGGTGATGGCAGCGCGGGGAATCTCGATCATGGTGCCAACAGTGTATTTCAACTGGGACTTCTTCAGGCCAAGTTTCTTGCGAACATTGGCGGCGGTCTCGTCGATAACCTGCTTCTGGAGCTCAAGTTCACGAGCGTAGGAGACGAGTGGCACCATGATCTCAGGAAGAACCTTTGTTCCTTGAGCCTGGACCTCAGCTGCAGCTTCAAGGATGGCCTCAACTTGAGCGGCGGTGACAGCCGGGTAGCTGATACCGAGACGGCAACCACGGTGACCGAGCATGGGGTTCTCCTCATGAAGAGCATGAATTCTCTTAGTGATGGCAGCCGCGCTCATTCCAATCTTTCTGGAGAGATCCTTCTTCTGACCGGCATCCATAGTGCCGATGAATTCGTGAAGCGGTGGGTCGAGAAGGCGGATTGTTGCAGGGCGACCTGCCAGGGCCTTGAAAATGCCAATGAAGTCTTTCTTCATGAACTTCTTAATAGGCTTCAGCGCCTTGGCACGACCGGCGTCGTCGTCGGCGAGGATCATTTCACGGACAGAGTCGATACGGTTGCCCTCAAAGAACATGTGCTCTGCACGTGTAAGGCCAATCCCTTCAGCTCCAAACTTGATAGCCTGCTCCACCTGCTCCGGTGTGTCGGAGTTAGTACGGACACCAAGCTTGCGAAGCTTGTCGGTCCAGCTCATGAGCTCCATGAACTTCTTGTAAGTGGCGGAGCGTTTGCCGGCAGCCTTGTTCTCGATCAGCCCCTGAATAACCTGGGACGGAGAGGACTTGATGGCACCCTTGTAGACGTTTCCAACGAATCCGTTCAGGGAAAGGGAATCGCCTTCCTTGAGAGTCACTCCATTTCCAGAGAGTGTCTTCTTGCCATAATCAATGGTCATGCCGTGGGCGCCGCAGACGCAAACCTTACCCATCTGACGGGCAACGAGAGCGGCGTGTGATGAGGCTCCACCTTCGGTCGTGAGGATTCCATCAGCAGCAATCATGCCGCGCAGGTCCTCAGGAGAAGTGGCCTGACGGACAAGGATAACAGATTCACCCTTGGATGCTGCCTTCACGGAATCTTCGGCTGAAAAGTAAATCTTGCCGGAAGCTGCACCAGGTCCGGCGGGAAGGCCGCTGCCTATCTTGTTTGCCTTGCGTTCTGTGGCCGCATCAAAGATTGGGGCCAAGAGGTGGCTTAAATCCTCGGCGGGGATGCGCAGGATAGCCTCTTCCCTGGAGATGAGGCGCTCCTTGACCATGTCGAGGGCGATATTGACTGCGGCAAAGCCGGTGCGCTTGCCGTTGCGTGTCTGCAGCATCCACAGCTTGCCTTCCTCGATGGTGAACTCAACATCCTGCACGTCACGGAAGTGTTTCTCGAGGATCTTGCGTACCTTGAGCAGTTCCTTATGCGAGTTCGGCAGGTCCTTAACCATCTTGGCGACCGGTTTCGGCGTACGCACGCCGGCGACAACATCCTCGCCCTGGGCATCAATGAGATATTCACCATAGAAGACGTTCTCGCCGGTGGCGGGATCGCGGGTGAAGGCCACGCCAGTGCCGGAGCCCTTGCCGGTATTGCCGAACACCATGGCCTGTACGTTGACGGCCGTGCCCCACTCTGCGGGGATGCCATACTTGGCACGGTAGACCTTGGCACGGTCATTGTGCCAGGAGTTGAATACCGCGTTGACTGAACCGTAGAGCTGTTCCATCGGGTCTTCCGGAAAGTTCTTCCCGCTGCGCTTCTTGATCAGCTTCTTGAATTCGGCAACGACCCAGCGCAGGTCGCTCTCCTCAAGGCCGGAGTCATCCTTGACCTTGGCTTTGGCTTTGGCCTTGTCTAGGATCACCTCGTAAGGGTCGTGGTGCTCACCTTCCTTGGCCTCGACACCCATGACGACAGAGCCATACATCTGCAGGAAGCGCCGGTAGCTGTCCCAGGCGAATTTCGGGTTACCGGTCTTGGCGGCCAGTGCCTCAACAACAGTATCGTTAATGCCGAGGTTGAGAATGGTGTCCATCATGCCGGGCATCGATTCGCGGGCGCCTGAACGCACCGAGAGCAGTAATGGGTTCTTGAGATCGCCGAATTTCTTACCCATTGCCCGCTCGATCTTGGCAATGTTTGCCTTGATCTCGGCATCCAGGGTTTTCGGGTATTTTTTGCTGTTGGCGTAATAGTAGGTGCAGACCTCGGTTGTGATGGTCATGCCGGCGGGTACGGGAAGACCGATATTGACCATTTCAGCGAGGTTGGCGCCCTTGCCTCCCAGAAGGGCCTTCTGGGAGCCGTCGCCGTCGGATTTCTTGCCGCCGAAGAAGTAGACGTTCTGGTTCTTTTTACGGGTGGCGGCTCTGCGACGAGCTGTTGCTTTCTTTTTGGCCATGGATTTGGTGTTTTATAGTTGATCTTGGGAGCGGATGGCTGCCCCGTAATTTCAAGGGAGGAATTGTTCTCCCAGCAGAAAGGAGCGCCACTGTATCCGGTTGCTTACCGCTGTCAATTAAGGGATTAAGGCGCCGTTGGGCATGGTGTGCGCGTTTTTTTTGCGCCTGAGCCCCTTTAGGGTGACTCGATGATTCTGAAGTCAATCATGCGACGCTCGAAATCAACTGCTGAAACGGCGACATGTATCCGGTCTCCGGCCTGAAAAACACGCTTGGGTTTCGAGCCGATGAAGCGAGCCGCCGGGCCATCGAACCAATAGCCGCCCCTGCAATGCGGCAGGTCAGCCTCGCTGACCAGTCCCTTGATGAAGAAGTCGGTTAACTCGATAAAAAGCCCCTTGCGCCTCACCTCGTGCACCATGGCAGGATGGATAACCGGTTTTTTGCGGGTGCTTTTCCTGGCCTCTCTCCATAGATACTCGATCTGCTTGAGCTTCTGCGTCTCGAACTCGGCGTCCGAGGAGTTGCGCTCGGTCTCGGATAGATGTCCCGCGAGTTCTCCAAGTTGAGCAAGGGTGGGGGTTTTTATCCTTGCGTTGTTAGTGGTGATTTTATGCAGGATGCGATGCACTACCAGATCAGCATAGCGCCGGATAGGGCTGGTGAAGTGGGTGTAGTTTGTCTTTGCCAGGCCGTAATGTCCGATAGGTTCCTCGCAATAGGTTGCGCGCTTGAGGCTTTTAAGAAGACCGACCTTGATCGCGTGTTCCTCAGGTTTCCCGCGTGCTGCTGCCAGGAGTTTTTGAATTTCGCCGCGGTTGCCAAGGTCGCCGGCGTTAATGCCGTAATCCATTGCCAATTGCCGGAACTCAAACAACTTTTCTTCATCGGGATCTTCGTGCACCCGGTAGATTGAGGGTTTCAGCTTGTCCTTGGTGTGCTTGGCAACCGCCTCGTTGGCGGCAAGCATGAACTCCTCAATAAGCTGATGGCTTTCGTCATTTTCAATGCGCTCGAGTGCCACCGGGCACCCGGCCTTATCCAGCACGGCGCGTACTTCGGGCATGTCGAGTTCCAGGGAGCCGTTATCAAAACGTTTCCTGCGCAGTTTTGCGGCAAGCGCCCATGCTGTTTGAAGGTGCTTGCAGAATGGCTCGTCAGGATCAGGTTTTTGCATGAGGGCATAGGCCTGCTTGTAGGTAAAGCGCCTCGCGCTGCGTATCACGGCCTTACAGAAGCGAAGCGATTTGAGCCCGGCATTCTTGTCAAAGCACATGATAGCGGCGTGAGTGAGGCGATCCTCACCGGGTACTAGGGAGCACAGGCCGTTGCTGAGTGTTTCCGGCAACATTGGGATAACGCGGTCGGCCAGGTAGGTGCTGTTACCGCGTAGCCTTGCCTCCCGGTCGAGCTCGCTTCCCGGTTTGACGTAGTGGGAGACATCGGCAATGTGCACCGCCAAGTCGCAGCCACCATCTTTACGATTCTCGACAAGGATGGCATCGTCAAAATCACGGGCATCGTCGGGGTCGATCGTGAATACCGGGCGATTGCGCCAGTCTTCACGACCGGTAATGTCCTCCTCGGTGACCTTGTCACGGAACTTCCCGGCCTCTTCCATGACTTCCCGGGGGAATTTCCGCGGCAACCTGCGCTTGCAGATTACCTGCAGGATATCTATACCCGGGGTGTCCGGTGGGCCCAGTATCTCGGTGATCCGCCCGTGGGGGTGATGGCGGCGTGATTCCCAGTGCTCGATTGCCACGACCACCTTTTCGCCGGGTTTTGGCGGAGGCTCCGGCAGGGTGGCGGTGTCCAGCTTTATGGTTGGCGGCAGCAACGGATCGTCAGGCTTTGCATAGCTGAACTTGCCCTGCTGGGTGAAGGTGCCAATCAAGGCGTCATTGCGTCTTTCAATGACTTTCACCACGCGGCCCTCAGTGGACTTGGTTTCACCCGAGTATTTTGCTTCTAGCTTACTGCGCGTTTTTCCATTCTTGATGTTTCTCGTCCAAGGCGGTGCACCACTGCGTTTTTCGACGCGGACCGCAACCTTGTCACCGTGCAGCCCGGTTCCGGTGCCTCCAGGGGGGATAAAGACTCCCCGTTCGCGGGTTCTACTTTCCGGGTCCACAAAGGCATGACCTGCAGGCTGGAAGTGCAGGATTCCGACGATGTCATTGCTGCCCCGCGGGACATAGCGCCCTTTTCTCACCTGCCTGAGTTTACCGTCCGATTCAAGTTCCCTGAGAAGATTCCGCAGGAGTTGGCGTTGTTTGGGGGAGACGTCGAGTTCACGTGCCAGTTCCGACTTGTTCATCGGCTGGTAGTTGCGGCTGTTGAAAAGTTTTTGCAGGCGTTTGCCCAGCCGGGTTTCATTGCTGCCGCTGTTGCGGGAGCTCTTCTTGGATTTTGGTTTGGCCGCAGCCATGGTATTAGATAAAATAAACGTGGGGTGAAAAGCCCGCTACCAGCGGTTGTAATTGCCGTGAGACCCTGCCTCCTAACCTTGAAAAATCGCTGTAATACGCCTTATAGCAGTAGCGGATAGACACCTACCCATTGCACAAAAGCGTTGTTTTCGCAAAAAAAACTGGTAACCTGAAAAGGCTATTTTTGTAAACACATTGTAATCCCTCGTTGAAATAACCCCGCCCCTGCCATGAGATCCCTTTTTATTCCCTCCCGACCCATTCGTCGTCGCCTTGCGGCATTTACGCTCATTGAGCTTTTAATCGTCATCGTCATTATTGCCATTCTCGCCGCCGTGGCGTTTCCCGTTTACGGAATGGTAATGGAAACAGTGAGGAAGACGGAGGCGGAGAAAGACGTGCAGGATCTTAAGCAGGCCATTTCCAGCTATCAGCTCGAATACGGCAGGTTTCCCTTCGGAGGGGACCAGGATGTCGAGCTAAACACCGAGGATAACCAGATCATGAGTATCCTTGCCGGCGTTGAGGGTAATCCTCTCAACAGGCGCGGCAAGGTATTTTATCAGGGCAAAAGAGCCAAGAGTGCCAGGGGTGGTGAGCCTGTGGGCGGCATATACGGTGAAGGTGATAATTTGATGATGGCAGATCCCTGGGGTCAGCCTTATTACCTGATCATTGATGCCAACTATGACAATAAGGTGCAAAATCCTGACCCCAGCGGTTCAGGGGAGTTCGAGCTCCGGCAACAAGTGCTTGTCTGGTCCAAGGGCAAGCCCAGGGAAAAGGGGGCGGAAAACGACGCGAGGGATTGGCATACCAGCTGGTAAGAAGTCCGAAATCCGCTTGGCAAGCGCACAGGATTTCCATTAGAATTCACGGGGTCGGGTAAGCAACCGGCCCCGTCCTTTTACATGAGGTAACCGCCGCGGGTGTAGTTCAATGGTAGAACGCGAGCTTCCCAAGCTTGAGACGTGGGTTCGATTCCCATCACCCGCTCCAGTTTCTCAATTGGATCCCGTGAGTTTCTGAGTTTCCTATAATTAGTTCAGAGGTGACTCACTGAAGCTTTGAGAACCATTGCTTTGCTTCCTT
>Ga0315316_10000375_pt1 | contig 29240 bp, 29 predicted proteins | sample M160m3416metaG_FD_203702 | JGI IMG/M metagenome (GOLD analysis project Ga0315316, IMG submission 203702) | Ammonia-oxidizing marine archaeal communities from Monterey Bay, California, United States - M1 60m 3416 | ecosystem: Environmental > Aquatic > Marine > Intertidal zone | place: USA... | reverse complement strand
GAAAACCTATATCAGAAAATAATTTCTTAGTTTTTAGAGAGTAATTTTGTGAAATTAATAATTTTTTTAAATTTTCTAATAATTCTGGATGAGAATCAGCCATATGATATTCAATTACAATTTTTTCAATTTTATCAAAATAAGATAATGGTAAATTTTGTAAGATTTCATATTCAGTTCCTTCACAGTCAAGCTTGAGAAAATTACAATTTTCAATATTATTATCATCAAAGATTTGTTGTAGAGATATTGAATCTACAGTTATTGTTTTAGATGATTTTGAGAACATACTATGGCCTGCTTCATCATCATTTAGGTATAATTTTACATTAGAATTTGAATTAGATACTGCAAGATTGAATGATTTGATTTGATTTAGATCATTTGATTTTATATTATCTATCAATAAATTATAATTCTCCGGAACAGGTTCAAATGAGTAGATTAATCCATTTTTACAGAATTGAGATGCATACAATGAAAATAATCCGATGTGTGCACCAACATCAATAATTACATCAGTATCTTTAATATCAAAATTTTCCGATTTATATTCCTCAATTAACCATACATGTGTTAATGCCATTAGATCTGTAGAATTTTTTCTAATTTTGATCTTTAATCCAGTATTTGTTTCGAAAATGGGAAATTCATCACTAATTATTTTGTAATAGACTTTAGGATAAATATACCAATTTTTGAAAATTTTTCTTGAATTAAGGAAAATTCGTAAATTTTCAAAAAAATTAGACATTATCATAAACTATAATTTGGTCTGAAATATATTTTCGTAGTAATGTGTAAATTAACTTTTAACTTACTGAATTTTGAATTAGTTTATTGAGGTTATTAATAACAGGGGGTCTTGGCTTTATTGGAAGCCACTTAGTAGATTCACTCTCAAAAAAAAATCAGGACATAATGATTCTAACAAAAACACTTTCAAAAAAATCTAATATTTCAACATTAAATAAAAAAACCACTATTAAGAAAATTGATATAACTAATTTTCAAAAAGTTGGGAAAATAATTGAAAATTTTAAACCAGAAATAATAATACATTTGGCTGGTAATACATCACACTCAAAATCATTTGAAAAACCTCTTCAAGATGTAGATTCAAACATAAAAACTACATTGTTCATGTTAGAGAAAATTAAACAACTTAAAATTCCATGTAGATTTATTCTTGGAAGTACATTTATTGTTGTAGGAAAACCAAAAAAGCTTCCAGTCAATGAGATCACACCATGTAATCCAACGACCATATATGGTACAAACAGATTAGCAAGTGAACATCTATGTAAGATTTATCATGATCTTTATGGAATAAATACAAATATTTTTCGAATAACAAATTCATATGGACCACGAGAACAGATTATACCAAATAAGAATGCGGTAAATTTTTTAATTCATAAAGCATTCAAAAAAGAGAAAATTAGTATTTACAATAAAGGAGAATTCTTTAGAGATTTAATTTATGTTGATGATGTGATTTCCGGAATTAATATAATCATTAAGAAAGGAAAATCTGGGGAACTTTATTGGATATCATCAGGGAATAAAACATGGTTTAAGAAATTTGCAAGAGCATTACAAAAAGTTACTAAATGTGAAATTGATTATCCAAAAACCCCAAATTATACTAAAAAAGTAGACGTAGGAAATTTTGTAGTGAATAATTCAAAATTAAAAAAATTAGGATGGAAACCAAAAATTACAATTAATGAAGGAATTGAAAAAACATTAGAATTTTTTGCAACTAATCAAAAATAGTGGTTTTTGATAAAAAATTTGAAAAAGATGTGAATTCAAATTCATTAATTATTTTATTCATTTTTTTAAATGCTTTTTCAATATTATGGAATGTAACAAAATTTTCTTTTACAGGTAACTTAACTTTTGGCATAAATTCAGGTGTTAATTCCCAAGAATGAATATAGAAAGTTGCAGGAATATTTTGTTTTTCATAATTTGTAATAGCATTTTTAATTATTTTTTCAGGTAAAGTTCTAAGATAAAATCCACCTGCAGCAGGTAATTTTTTGCCTAGAAATTTTGTTACTAATAATGGGAATTCAATTAATTTTCCAGTTGGATCATTTTTTTCTAGAGAATTTTTTGTGATATGATATGGCCTGATTTCTGCGTTTGGTAACCCATATAGTTCAGTTTTGGCAGGCACAATACTACTATCATATACATAATTACTTTCTACGAGAGAATCAATTATCCAAGAACTTTGTTCATTTAATGAAAATGTCGGTGCACGAAAACCTTTAGATTTATGATTTGTCATTTTTGAGAACTTTGAAATCTCATCAGGAAATTTTTCATTAAATCCTAATGAATCAATTTTATTATGATACATTGTGTGAAACCCTATCTCATGATCATTTTCTAGTATTTTATCTACGATCTCTGGATTTTTTTCAATTAATTCTCCAACAACAAAAAATGTGGCATTAGTCTCATTTTTTCGTAACATGTCAATGATTTTATCAAGACCTTTGAACATAGTAGGATTATGTTCAAGATTCTTAACATATTTTTGAATTAATTCAGGATGGTACCAGTCTTCAAAATCAATACCTAATAGATTCATTTTATAAATTAATTTTTTTAATTACTCGTCCAGGATTTCCAATAGCAACTGAATGATCAGGGATTGTACCACTGATTACACTTCCTGCACCAATTATAGAATTTTTTCCTATTGTTGTTCCCATGGTGATTATACTTCCAGGTCCAATTACTGCTCCGTCATTTATTGTGACATCTTTAACTTCTCTAGGATAACCATTTTCTTTTAGAAATCCATTTGCTGTTGGATTGTAATGTGCAAAGATCATCGTATTAGAACCAATTGTCACATTATTTCCGATATGTATCATACCTGGATAAATCAAATCAATAAGAACATAGGGAGAGAAATGACAATTTTCTCCAATTTTTACTCCTCTAGAACGTTGTAATCTAATTACCCATGAAGAATTAATTGATGAAAAGGCATTTTTGTGAAGAATCCAAGAACGGAGAATTTTTGAACGTAGTTTGAGTCTTCCGAAAGTACCTTTCAATTCATAAAAATCCATAACTTCTTTTTCATTTATTGAAGAGACATTATCATGTTCCATAATGATTCACTAGAATTATTCCTTTAACATGAATCGCTTAATTTTTCCATAGTCGGTACGTGGGAAATCTTCAACAAATTCAATTTTTGCAGGTACTTTGAATCTTTCTAGATTTTTTATACAATGTGTTAGAATAGTGCTAGAAGTAATTTCTGAATCTATAGATTTTTTAACAAATAATTTTACAACTTCACCAAAGGATTTGTGCTTCATCGGAATAGCAACAACTTCATCAATTCCAGATAAAACCTTCACTATTCTTTCAATTTCTTGCGGGTAAACTTTTTCACCAGATATATTGATTAAATCATCAACTCTACCTAAAATATAGAGAAACCCATCATCATCAAATTTACCTAAATCACCAGTTTTTAACCAATTGTTAGATATATTTTCGGAATATTCTTTTTTCCAGTAATTATCTAAAACATTTGATCCTTGTATCCAAATTTCCCCAGTATTATCATCTTTATTTTCAGTATGGATTTTAATTTCAATACCATCAGAAGGTTTTCCTACTGACTCAATTTTTTTATCATCATTAAATATCATAAATGTAGAACGAGATGCCTCAGTTAATCCATAATATGTTGCAACCATACCTGTTTTCAGAAAAGTTTTTAATTTTCTGATAGTTGGTGGTGGGAAAAAAGTACTATTTGTTATAATCAATCTAAGATTAGACAGTAAATTTAGTGAATCGTTTGAACCATTAGAAATAATATTTGATAATGTAGAAGGGACTGCAGCTAAAGTTGTAATTTCATATTTTTTAATTGAATTCAAAATATTTTCGATGCTAGGATTTTTTTGTAATACCAATGTACTTCCAACATATAGTGATGTGTGTAAACATCCTAATCCAAAAGAATGAGACATGGGTAGAGGTAGAAGATCAACATCATTATTTGAATATTGTAGAGTATTAGCAATATTTTTTGTACTAAAAACACAACTGGCATGTGATATAGGAACTCCTTTTGGAGTGGATGTTGTTCCTGATGTATAGATTAGATATGCATAATCATTGGATGATGGTGTTTGAATATCAGAAGATGTTTCTTTAACTTCAGAGAATTTGAGTTTTTCTAGATTTTTTAATTCTATTTTTTTAGTTTTAGAAAAATATAGATCTGAAGATAGAATTAATGCAGGTTGTGCAGATAAGAGCTGTTGATTTAGATTCGATTCTGAAATACCAGTAGGAATAAGATGAGCTATGCAGCCTGAATTGATTGTGGCAAGATAAGAGATAACGAATTCGCTTGTATTGTCGAACAATAAGCTAATTACAGATTTTTTTGGAAATTGATTTAAAAATGAAGAAAATTTTTTGACTTCACTTTCTAATTCAAAATATGAAAATTTTGAATTATCATCAATAAGTGCCAACTTATTCGGATTAGCTTTGCACGAATTATGGAGAAAATTGTCTATAGTATTCATATTTTTGATTTTATAGCCTCTAAGAGAGTTTTAGCACTAATAATTGAGGTGATTTCATCATCAGAAAAAGTAATTTCAAATTTTGCTTCTGCAAGAGTTATTAGATTTAATTGTGCAAAGGAATCCCAATCATCAAAATTATTTTGTGTTTTTTCCCAATCAAAATCAGGTTCATTAAGGAGTGGAAATGTTTCAAAAAAGATTTTCTTTACATCATCATTTAGACTCAATTTTTTTAATCCATCAAAATTCATAGTATAATAAATAAATCTATTACTATGTATGATATCATGGAAATTTCGAATGTTGGCATAGATATTGTGGATATTCAAAGATTTAGAAAAAAAGAATATGGAAAAAATGTAAAATTTTATGAGAAGATCTTTACTGATTCAGAGATTAAATATTGTCTCTCTTTTAAGAATAATTCAGAACATTTTGCAGGTAAATTTGCTATAAAAGAGGCTGTAAAAAAATCAATAAAAGAAAAAATTGGGTTCAAAGAAATTATAACTGGACATAAAAATTCAAAACCTAAAATTATTTTGAAAAAGAAATTAGATTATAGATTTGTCGTTTCAGTAAGTCATGAAAAAGATTTTGCAATAGCCATGGTTATTGCTTTGGAAGAAAATTAATCATAGTAAACTTTTTGTTATTTTACTGAGTTTGTTTAGGAAATTATTAAAAATTTCAGTGCTTTCTTCACTAACAACCCATTTTGGGACTTGAATCTTATCTTGAAATATTTCTATAATTTCTTTATCAGAAAGAATTCTAGTAGATTGTATTTCTTCATATTTTTTTGAAATTTTTGTTAAATTTTTTAATATATTTAATGATGTTCGAATCTTTGTGCCAAACATTCCTTTTTTCAAGTAGAATAAACTAACTGCAAAATCAACAAGAATTAATGATGGGAGCATTTTGAAATAACTTGATTTTGAAAAATGTGTCAATAAGCAGTATTGTCTATTCCTTTCCATTAAATAGAATTTAAATTTACTCCACTTGAAACTATATCCTTCAATTGGATGAAAAATTACTGATGCTGGAACATAAAATGAGTTGATACCTAGCATGGAAGCTCTCCAACATAGATCTAGATCATCGTGATATGCAAAGAGAAATGGATCAAAGAAATTTAATTTTTTAATAATTTTTTTGGATGTGAAAATGCATGTACCAGACGCATAACCTATTTTTTCAATATTGTTTAAACCTTCAACATGTGTTTCACCCTTACCACGTGAATAACCAAATCCAAATAATTGAATGAATTGTCCAGAGCTTAACAGCATATCGTGATCAGTCGTTGCAAGAATTTTTGGTTGATAGATACCTTCTCCATTTTTTTCATAGGCATGAATTAATTCATACAACCAATTAGAATTTACAACAGTATCTGGGTTTAATACAACAACAAATTCTCCTTTTGTGGCTCTAATTCCAACATTATTACCCTCACAATAACCAAGATTTTTGTCATTTTCTATTAGATTTACATCAGGAAATTTTTGCGCATATTCTTTATAGCTTTTATCAGTAGATGCATTATCAATCAGAATTATTTCAAAATTTACTTTTTCTGTTTTGTGAATAGACTGTATACAATCATCAAGTAATTTTCCTGCATTGTAATTTAAGATAACTATGCTAACTAAAGGTTCAGAAGATTCAGTCAATTTTTAAATTTCCTATAGATTATTTTTCATATTGAAGCTTGGTGGAAAAATTCTTAAAGTTTTACTAGAATTCCATTTACGTTCTTGAGATTTTAATATTCTTTTAACTTGATCTTCTTTGAGATTTAGTGATGAACAGATCTCATCTATCGGAATTGATTTCTCTTTTGCATATATCATTAGATCAATAATCTCATAAGGCAAACTAAAGAAGAATTCTTCATCACTTACATCAAAACTCCAAGTATCAGGAGATGCTTTTCTTTGTATTATTTCATTAGGGATCTCAAGTGAGTCTGCTAGTTGGTATACTTGTGTTTTGAAAATATTGACTAGAGGTTCAATATCAACCCCTCCATCACCATATTTTACAAAATATCCTTGTTGAAATTCTGCTTTATTTGTGGTGCCACAAACCAAGAAATTATTTTTTTCAGCATGATAGTATAACCTGCTCATTCTAGTTCTATGTTTAATGTTAGTTGCAGCGGTAATTGTTAGATAATCATTTGGAGGAATTTTAATTTTATGAATTTCTTCTTTTTCATCTTTAATTTCTAAATATGGTATACTTAATCCATCATCATCAAAATTTTCTGAAAAAGTTATTCGATATATACATGACTGACTAAAATTTGGGAAAATTTTTTGTATTATTTTTTCTCTTATATCATATACAGATAATGAGTCTAAAATTGATGTGATGTCTTCTAGCACATATTGTATTCCTAATTTTTCACATAATTGTATAGCTAAATTTTGACTTTGAGAATTTGATTCTTTTTCAGGAAGAATTAATCCTAGAACGTTCTCAGGCCCTAAAGATTTCACGCACAATGCAGCAACAACTGCAGAGTCTATACCTCCACTTATACCAATAACTATACCTTTTTTTCTAAAATTATTGTAAACTTGCTCTTTTAAGAATTGAATTAATGATTCAATTACTTCATCAATATTTGCTATATCAAGTAATTTTTTTTCAATAACCATTTTAGTTCTTCTAGGAAATTGATTATTTAGTATTTCTGAGAATTTGCTCAAATTTCACGTAACTCTGTTTTTTTCTTTCCACCTGACCACCCATTTTCGATAGAATAACCTTCCAGAGTAATTTGTAAAGCTCGTCTATCTACATCATTTGTGATATATCTAGTCCCATGAGCTGCATTTGGTCCATCATGAAACAATGCAATAGAATTATCTAAGTTGTAAGGTTCAAAGATAATTTTAGACTCATCTTCTTCTGTTGCCATATATGTTCCACCTGGACTACCATCAATCCAGTTTTTTGAGAAATATATCATGAGTACTAATGTACTGGGACCAACATTATGAATATGAGGTAATTGGAAACCACCTTTTTTTAATCGTATAAGATGAAAATGTTTGATTTTATCAATTGTAACTCCAGAAAATGTTCTAAAATTTGAAATAAATTCATTAGAATGTGCATAATTTTTTAATTCATTCCATTCTTTGCTCCATGATGAATCATAGTTATCTTCTACAACTTGGTTAGCTTTTGTATTATCCCCCCAAAATCTATTCATTTGAAATTTTGAATGATCAGATGATTCAATCCATTTGTCATCTATAGTAGGATATGTTTCATATAATTTTTCATAAAAATCTTTATAGAAGAATTCTTCTACAAATCCAAATCTAAAGGGTTTCTGATTTTGAAATTTAGATGATTGATTGAATGTATTTTTCCAGTTTATGATTTGTGAAGAATTGGACATTTGTAATACTATTGATTATCTAATTCTTCTAATATTATATTATTCATTTTATATAATACACCAGTTAACATAGAAACATACACTTTCTTGACTAATGGTTTCAAGAATATTGCTTTAAGACTAAGTTTAAGATCAACATCTATACTAATTTTAGTTCCTGTAGAGATCTTATCATAAACAGTTTTTATTTTAGTACCTTTAGCAGGACCCAATAGAATCTCTGAATGTATGGAATTATCAATTAGAACATGTTTTGTTTGCTGAATTATTTCATTTTTAACAATTGTTTTAAAAACCAATATTTCCTCAGTTACTGTTTCAGAATCTTTTTTTTCAATAATTTTTATGCTTTTAATCTGTCTAGGCAGATACGTTTGTAATTTTTCATAATCTGTGGCTAATAACAGTAATTTTTCAGATGGCGTAGGGAGATTAATTGAAAAATTCATGATTGTATCTAGATTTTGGTTTATTTATTCTTGTTCGTATCTAAGCTAATCAAATTATTAATACATCTAAATTCAAGATTAGACATGAACAAATTTTATACAGTTGGAGATATGAATTAAATAAAATTTGATTAGTTGGAATAATAAATGAGTTTAAAGAATCTATTCACAATCGGTTCTGCAAATATAATTGGGACAGGTCTTAGTGGTCTATTTTGGTTTATTTTGGCATCTTTAATTAGTGCAGAAGATTATGGAAATTTGCATTATTTTGTTGGAATAGCTAGCATAGCGTATGGAATTTCATGTTTAGGAACAATCAATACATTTACAGTTTATACTGCAAAGAACGTCCATCTTCATTCTACACTTATTTTATTATCGTTTATTGGAGGAATGATATGCTCCATTGTTCTTTATATTATTTTTAATAGGATTGATGTTCTATTCCTTACATTTGGTTATATAATTTCATCAATGGCAATAGGGATTCAGTTTGGACAAAAATCATTTGAGAGATATGCAAAATTATTACTTTTACAAAAAGGATTTACATTATGTTTAGGATTAGGATTTTACTTTTTGTTTGGTATTGAAGGTGTTATTTCTGCACTAGCATTATCTTACACATGTTATTTATTTATAATTATAAAAGAATACAAAAAGACAAAGTTTTCATTTACATTATTTAAAGAGAAATTTAAATTCATTAGAAATAATTACTTGGTAATACTAACTGGTGTTTTTAGAGAACATACTGATAAACTTTTAATCGTCCCTATACTAGGATTTGGATATCTTGGAAATTATGCATTAGCATCACAAGTAATTGTAATACTAATGATAATTCCAAGTACAGTTTTCAAGTATATTCTTCCATTTGATTCAACTGGAAAACCAAATAGAAAAATTAAAGTGTATACGATTTTGAGTTCAATAATATTATTTGCTATAGGAACGTTTTTCGTTCCGTCATTTATTGAAGAAATATTTCCTCAATACACTCATGTTTCAGAATCAATAAGAATAATGAGTATAGGTGTTATTCCACTTTCTATATCATTAGTACTTACATCTGAATTCTTAGGAAAAGAGAAGAGCACTCATGTGCTTATAGGCTCAATTATAACTTTAATTTCCATGATAGGTGGAATACTAATTTTGGCACCTGTCTATGAATCTGTAGGAATTGCAATTGCATTTGTGATTTCATCTACATCTCAATGCCTTTTCTTATCATATGGTTACTTAACAAAAATTAGAAAATATAAGTAGTAATCACAAATTTAAGAATATAACTTGAATTTGCCGTTGATGGTCATTATAGTAGTATTATTTTCAGTTAGTACATTTTTCTATACCATGAATTGGCTTGATAATTATAGAACTTTAAGTGTTGAAGAGATTGAATTTTATAATTTTATTGAGGAAAAAAATACAAATGAAGTTTTTATTATTGGTTCAAGCCAAATCACAGGAGTTAATGCGACATTAATAAATAATAATCTTAATGAAAAGAATCAAAACTTTCAGGCATACAATATAGGAAAATCAGCAGATCGTCCAAATGTAAGAATAAAAACATTTGATAGTATTCTGGAAGCTAACCCAGAGATTATTGTCTATGGAGTTGGACACAGAGATTTCAGAGAAAATATAACAACACAAGAAGATTCACCATTGAGAAGCGGAATAGGCATATTTGTGCATCCTAAAGAAATAATTGAGAATAATATTTTAGAACCAATAGATTTCTATAAAACAGATTATAGTTTTTTGAAAGATCCACATACATCAACCTGGAGAAGTATTAGTGGAAGTGTAACAACAATTAGTAATTTTGGTGTTAATGGAATTTTTTCGATAATTACTGATGTAGTATTTCAAGATGGAAAAAAATTTTCTTTATTCCATGAAAAACCAAATCAAAAAAAATATTTTGAAAATTCACCATTCTTTTTTCATACTCCTAGAGAGATAAATAAAATACTCAATGCACCGATGTCAAAAGAAGACATAAGATTACAATGTCCAAACTTAGATAGAATCAATATAGAATCATTGAGAGAGAGTACAAATTACATTGCATTGGATAATATGATTAAAAAATCAAAATCAAATGGTATTAATTTTATTTTATTTTCAACACCATTACATCCTATTTGTTTAGAATTGTATGAATTAGATAATGAAAATGAAAAATTTGAAAATATTTTATTAGAATTAAGTGAAAATTATGAAATTCCAGTATATTTCCTACATGATAAATATGAAAAAGATGGTATTTGGTATGCCGGAGATCATGTATCTATGAGTGAGGATTCAGTAGATTATAGTCACGATATTGCTAAAATGATTAAAGAGTTGATTTGAAATGCTATTTAACACCATAGATTTTATTATTTTTTTTATTATTATAGTCACCACTCTGTTTCTAATAAGAGAAAGAAAATTTCAGCATATTCTAATTATAGTTGGGAGTTATTTCTTTTTTTATTATTCAAGTAACTACTACATTACTCTGTTAATTTTTACAACATTATGGGATTTCTATTTAGGAAAAATTATGTATAATGCCCCAACACAAAAACAAAAAAAGTTAATTTTTATGATTATTCTAGCAGGGAATCTAGGATTACTTGGGTTTTTCAAATATGCCGATTTCGCAATATTACAATTCAATGTTTTAGGAACAATATTTGATGTTGGTAATCATATTCCGTCATTAGATCTTATTCTCCCAATTGGTATTTCGTTTTACACATTTCATTCAATTGGATACATGATCGATGTTTATAGAGGTCAGATAAAACCAGCATCATCGCTTAGAGAATACGCAATTTTCATTGCATTTTTTCCACAATTGGTTGCAGGACCTATTTTACGAGCTAAAAATTTCCTTCCACAATTACGTGAAAAGTTAGATAATAGTAAAAATGGTTTTAGATTAAAACAGATTGTATTTAACAATTCTAATTTTAAATTAGGATTAACTTTAATGGCTTTTGGATTTTTCAAAAAAATGTTCATAGCTGATAATATAAAAATTCTTGTTGATCAGGTTTTTGAAAATCCAATTGGATTAGATTCATTTACAATTATTTTAGGAACTATAGGATTTGGAATTCAAATATTTTGTGATTTCTCAGGATATTCAGATATCGCAATAGGTATTGCATTAATTTTAGGATTTAAGATTCCAATGAATTTTAACAAACCATACTTTGCAACAAACCCAGTTGATTTTTGGAGACGTTGGCATATTTCACTTTCAAGTTGGCTTAGAGATTATCTCTATGTACCATTAGGTGGAAATCGGAGATCAATGCCAAGAGGAATGATAAATTTGATGATTGTGATGGTTTTAGGCGGATTATGGCACGGTGCGTCATTAAATTTTATGGTTTGGGGCATGTTACATGGAACATATCTAATTGTTTTCAAACTTGGGAAAAAATATTATGAGAAACATAATTTACCTAAGATAAGAGGTTCTATAGGAGTTTTTATTTCGATAATAGTTACACAATATTTTATATTTTTAACTTGGATCCCATTTAGAGTTAGAGATTTTGATCAGATGATCTATTCTATGGAGAAATTTATTTTATGGGATTTTAAAACGGAATATACAATAAATTTTATTCTAAGTCAGCATAAATCAACGATGATTGTTATGCTAATTTTCTTAGTACTTAGCATTATTGCATATAAGAGAAAGAATTTGACACGACAGATATCTGAACTAAGTAATTCCAGATGGTTATTATTTTTAACTGGTGTAATATTATTAATTCTATTTTTTAGTGTTGGTAACACAAATGATTTTATCTATTTCCAATTTTAGAGGTTTAGTTTAGTGAAGAAGCTTTCAAAAATATTTATAATTAAAATTTTATATTAGTTCCTTCGCCAAGAAGAAAGATTTTTTCATTATTTTGGTTTGAAAGTGTTATTGTAGAATTAGATGCAATAATACTATTTCCAATTCTGATATCTGAATCAATTTGACAGTTTTTCAAGATAATTGAATTTGAAATTGAACAGTTTGTTAGTGTAGTATTATCACCAATACTCACATTTGGACCAAGAACTACATTTGGACCTATAGTACACGACTGACCAATTATACAGGGGCCAATAATTTTTGAGTTTTCTATTATCTTTGAATCTTTACCAATCATTACATTATTAGATATTTCAGAATTATTATCAATAGTTCCAAAATTGTATGGTTGGATATTTTTTAGTACTTCACCATTAGCGTGAATTATATCTTCAGGAGTACCAGTATCTTTCCAGTAATCAGTAATCATTTCAAAATTAATTTTATTTTTTTCGTCTAACAGCATTTGTAAAGCATCAGTGATTTCTAATTCATTTCTCCATGAAGGTTTTAATCTAGAAAATACATCAAAAATTTTTGGTGTCAGTAGATATATTCCAGTAACAGCTAAATTAGTAGGAGGGTTTTTTGGTTTTTCCATTATTTTGATTATTTTATTATCTTTGACATCAGCAATTCCAAATCTTTCCGGATTTGGAACCTCACATAATAAGACTAGTGCATCACTATCAGATTTTTCAAATTTATTAACAATTTGTGTGATTGGTTTTTGTATAATATTATCTCCTAAAAATACAAGAAATTTTTCAGAACCTATAAAATTTTTACAGAGATTGATTGCATGTGCAATTCCTTTAGGAGTATCTTGTTCAATGTAGGTAATTTTTACACCAAAATTTGTTCCATCACCGTAATAATCTTTAACTTTGTCAAGTCCAGTACCTCCAATTATTATTGCAATTTCGGTAATTCCACATTCACGAATTGCATTTAAACAATATTCAGACATAGCCTTATTTGCAATTGGAAGAAGTTGTTTTGGACCAGTGTGAGTTAGCGGACGAAGTCTCGTACCATGACCGCCGTGTAAAATAATTCCTTTCAAGATTTATCACTATTGTTTATTTTTCCATGGTGTTGGATTTAAAACAGTTTGAGAAATATTATTTAAAATTTCAGAATTGCCTAAATACCATTCAATAGTTTTTTCTAATCCTTTATCAAAATTTGTAGTTATTTTCCAATTTAATTGATCAGATATTTTTTTCGAACTCATACTGTATCTGAAATCATGTCCAGGTCTATCTTCGACAAATTGAATTAAATCATCCGACTTATTCATTATTTCAAGAATTTTTTTTACAATTGTAATATTATCTATTTCATTATCAGCAGAAATATTATATGATTCTCCAGATTTTCCATTAAAAAGTGCCATTTCAACAGCATCACAATGATTATCTACAAATATCCAATCACGAATATTTTTTCCTTCACCATAAATTGGAATTTTAAGATTTTTATTTGCTAAGATAATGATTTTTGGAATTAATTTTTCTACAAATTGTCTTGGGCCAAAATTATTTGTACATCTTGTTATAACAACATCAGAATCATATGTAGTGTAGTATGAGTTTATGAGAAGTTCAGCTGCAGCTTTGGTTGCTGCATAAGGACTAGATGGATTAAACTTGGATTGTTCATCTGCAGTACCTTGAGATAAACTCCCAAAAACTTCATCTGTAGATATGTGAACCATTCTCTTCTTTTGTTTTGTAATTATATCTAAAATTGTGAAAGTTCCACGAATATTGGATATCAAAAATGGATTTGCATCATTAATACTTCTATCTACATGTGATTCTGCAGCAAAATTTACTACGGAATCACATTTACTAATTTGTTCTTCCATGAACTTTTTATTAGAAATATTACCTTTAACAAAATTATATTTGTTTGAATTTTTTATTTTAGATAAATTTCTGTGATCTGAACCATATAATTCAGCATCTACATTAGTAATCTCAATATTGGGATTTTCTAATAATTTTAAAATAAAATTACTTCCGATGAAGCCTAATCCCCCGGTAACCAGTAATTTCATAATAATGAAAATTTCTTAATACTAATAAAATATTAGATTAAATTATCACAAATAATAGATTTGAATGTAAGTTTTCAGTTCTAATATATAATATGTTTAAAATAATACTTTTTTTCTAATACAAGAAAAATTCTTTCAGGCACATTAACCGAATATTCAGAATCAACATTTGATTATATTTTATTTTGAGAAATTTTTTCAATATTTCTGATTTAGGTTTAAGAATTTCTAATTTAACAATAATACGTAGTAATATAATAGATTTTGAGTTTGAGTTTACTGTTGCAAAATATTATTAAAAAAATAGAAAATTAAGTGATTATTAGATTGTAATGTTAATTAGTATTAATTTGAATTATTAATTAATGAAATTTTCACTGGGAAGAGAATGGGATGATCTAAAAAAATTTGAAAATTTATCTGATGATGAAAGAAGTATAGTATTTTATTCCGAAAATGAGGATTCTAGTTTTATTTTTGAGTCATTAATTGATGAATTGACTACAGAATTTGGAATGAATATTTGCTATGTAACTTCAAGCAAGGATGAATCAATATTAAAGAAAGAAAGTGATAATGTTAAGACATTTTATATTGGAGATGGCGTCGTGAGAACAAAATTTTTTCTTAATCTAAAAGCTAGAATTTTAATTATGACAATGCCTGATCTAGAAACTTACCATATTAAACGTTCAAAAATATTTCCTGTTCATTATGTTTATGTTTTTCATGCTATGGTGAGTACACATTTAGTTTATCGTAAGGCTGCATTTGATAATTTTGATACTATTTTTTGTGTAGGAGAATATCAAATTGAAGAGATTAGGAATACTGAAAGAGTATATGATCTGAGACCTAAGAATTTGGAAAAAATTGGGTATCCACATTTAGATAATCTCTTGGAGGGTGAAATACTTAAAATATCAAAATCTAATGAAAAAAAATTTAATGTATTATTAGCACCATCGTGGAGTAATGATGGAATATTTGAAACATTAGCTGAAGATATAATCAAGATATTATTAGAAAATAATTTTAAAGTGATATTTAGACCCCACCCGATGTCTCAAAAACATTCAAAAAAGAGAGTCGAAGAAATTTTTAAAAGATTTTCTCAAGAAGAAGATTTTTTGATTGAAAATAATATATTAAATTTCAATTCATTTTTATCATCAGATGTAATGATAACTGATTGGTCAGGTTCTGCACTAGAATTTGCGTTTGGTTTTGAGAAACCAATTCTTTTTGTTGATGTTCCAAAGAAAATTAATAATCCGGAATATGAGAAAATTGACTTAGTACCAATAGAAGTTAGTATTAGAGAAAAGATTGGAAAAATAATCTCTCCAACTAGATTAGAATCCCTGCCAAAAGAATTAGAAAATTTGATTTTGCAGACAGATAAATTTCAAAAGCAGATAGTAGATATAAGAAATGAAATGATATTCAATATTAAAAAATCAAAAAAATATGGTGCAGAAACAATAATTAAATTATTAGATGAAAAATCATTATCTTAAATACACAAACTTGAAAAAATTCATAAAAGTCATAAACCTTGATGTTAAAAAAATGTGAATGAGAGCAATAATTCTTGCAGCAGGATTAGGTACACGCCTAGGTTCTTTTGGAAAAAATATTCCAAAAGGCATGATAACTATATTTGATAAAACACTACTTGAGAGACAAATCGAGATATTTCATAATTGTGGGATTGAAGATATAACAATTGTTACGGGTCATAACTCGGATTCAATAAATTATTCAAACATTGATTATATTAAAAATCCAAATTATTCTACTACAAATATGAATGAAAGTTTATTTTGTGCTAAAGAAAAATTTGATGATTCAATCCTTATTTCATATTCAGACATAATCTATGAGAAAAGAATTATTGAACAGATATCAAAATCAAAATATGATTTTGCAATAGGAGTAAGATTTGACTGGGAAAAATATTATGAAAATAGAATTCAACATCCATTATCTGAAGCAGAGAATGTTGTTGTAGATAATGACAAGATTGTTTACTTGGGGAAAAATATCTCTAATTGTTCACAAAATCAAAAAATTGGTGAATTTCTAGGACTAATTAAAATAACAAAAAAAGGAATTAAACAACTATTAGAAAGGTATCTTGAACTTAAAAATAATAATACGAAAAAATTCCATACTTCCGAATCATTAGAACAAGCTTATCTTACAGACATGTTACAAGAAATGATTGATTGTGGAACTATTTTAAATCCAATTATTTTAGATGATTTATGGTTTGAGATTGATACTATTGAAGATCTTGACCGAGCTAAAAAACTACTTAAAATCTAATTATGCCCTTTGGGGTCAAACCATTGCATAGATTCATCAACAGCTCTTTTCACATTTTCTTTTCCAATAATTGATAATTCTCTTTGAGAGTCTCCAACAATTTTACCACCTAATCTTAAAACTAATAATTTTCCATTTCCTCGGAAATTATGATTAACAAATGGTTTTATGTAAACTGAATCTCCTGGATGAATTGTTTCACAATGTAATTTGTTATTAAATAACCAATTTAATGAAATATTCTCTTCACTAACATTGTATACATATTGATGTAAACCCATTTTCAGATCCATTGTTGATTTTTTATCATCATAACAAACATCAATTTCAAAAGGTTTTGAGTATGGAAGCGTCTTTGAATTAGCTAATTCAGTGAAATGATATCTTTTTTCATCTTCAGGAAAATTCCAAGTCTTGGCTTCAGCATTATGTTGGATAATTACTTTATCCTCAATCTTATCGTTAGGGATTAAATCTCGAACATTTACGTTTAGTACGTCAGCAATATTTTCAATTTCTAATTTTGAAGGTTCAGCATTACCTAATTCAAACTTTTCAATTTTATCTTTATTGATTTTTGTTCTCACAGATAATTCGTTTATTCCAATACTGGACATTTGCCTATGAAATTTTAGTAAAGATGAAATCGTTTGTGTGTTTGATGAAAAATCTAGAGCAAATTCTTGTCCAAGTTCTGAAGAAATAGCAGATAGCTCCTGTTTTACATCTCCTAAAATCTTATTTCCAAATGTTAATGCTAAAATCAGACCATTTTGTTTAGAATTTTTTCTAGTAGCAAAGGTGTGAGGTGTAAAAGGAGTAATGTACATAGAATCACCTGTATTCATGACTGCGATATTCTTTGAACCATCGGGCCCCTTATAATAAAAATTCACATCTCCAATGAAATATGTGAATTGATGCATAAAGTGTCCATGATTCCATTGAACATCAGAATTATTTGGATCGTTATCTTCTACATAACATAATTCCATAATCCATTCAGGTCTAAATGGTGCTAACGTACTAGAAACAGTATCTCTATATTCATAATATGGTTTATTTGCTCTTTCCATAATCCTACGCGAACTCTCAGATTTTTCGGATCTCATGATCTTTACACCGTTAATACAATCATCAGAGATTATGTAAAAATCTCGTTCATTAACTGGCCAAATTTTTACTGCTTGTTTTACAACTTCATTTGGTAATTCAATCTCTCCAGAAATTATTCCATTAATTAGATCTAGATCTACATCTAGTTCTCTTGCTGCATCTTCTGGCCTTCTTTTGAGATCATTCAGTATTCCTAAAAAATTACTCCCTATCCGTTTAGATTCCGTATAAATTCCAATTGTATTTTCTAGAGATTCCATTATCATAAATCATATATCTTGACATAAATTGTTTATGATAAAAACACTAGAGAATCACTAATCTAAAGAGTTTCCAGAGTTAATTATGTCTAATAAACTAATAATATCTTTTTTTGTAACTAATCTAGGATTATTATCTAAATGTTTTGTATCTTTTAAAATTAGTTCACTTGCATCTTCAAAATTTGATTTTAATTTTATACTTTCAAAATTTAATTTTTTGATTAAATCTCGGAATCTTTGGAAAAAGATTGAATCATTAAATTTGTGAGATACAGTTGTTGTGAAAGCTAATGCATGTCCATGAGATATACCCTCATTAGAAAAAACGTATGAAAGAGCATGTCCCAATGTAGTAGAGCAATTTCCAAAACCTATTCCGGAAAGAAGTGATCCTAGAACTATATCATCATTATATTTAGTCATAAACCCTCTTTCAAGATAATCAAAGGCTTTTTTACAGAAAAATTTTGTATATTCATTTCCTAGTTTGCTGTCATAACCCTCACTACACTGAGCAAGTGCATCAACAAATGAATTCTTAAGTACATTTTCTGGAGTATTATCAATAAAAGACGAATCAATAATTGCTACATCTGCAAATAGTCTATCATCATGAAAACTTTGTTTTTTATTATTGACTTTAAGTACTGAAATTCTTGTCACTTCACTACCACTTCCAAATGTAGTTGGAATCAATACTTTTTTCTTATTCATTTTATGACCACAATATTTAGCTACATCTAGAACGCTTCCACCCCCTAAACCAATTACTTGAGAAATTTTCTCGTTAGAAAATTTAGATATTATTTTCTCAGTGGTCTCAATTGATGGATTGTTCTCTACTTGATCAAAAATAAAATAATTTTTCAAATTGATATAATCAATCCAACCTCTTTTTTGAGATCCTTTAGATGTGATTAATAGACAATTTTCAGGAAAAATATTTTTTGAGGCTGAATATTTTCCATAGACAATTTTTGATGGTTGTTTAATTGTAAACATGAAATGTTGTTGTTAAGTAAAAATTAATAGTTAACTTATTATCAAAAAATATCGTGCACTCTAACTCTGAAAAATTAAGGGATATTATGCAATCTAAAGAAATCATCAAGGTTGGGGGTGCATTTGATGTTATGTCAGCAAAATTAGTTGAAAATAGTGGTTTTGATGCCATATGGGCTGGAAGTTTTTCCATATCTGCAATTAATGCAGTTCCAGATGCAAGTATACTTACAATGACTGAATTTTTTGATGCTGCTTCAAAAATGGCTTATGCATGTAACATTCCTGTTATTGCAGATTGTGATACGGGGTATGGAGGTCCTGAAAATGTAAGACATCTGGTAAAAAAATATGAAAATGCAGGGATAGCAGGAATAAGTATAGAGGATAAAGTTTTTCCAAAACAAAACAGTCTGCTTGAAAATGCATCACATGAACTCTTATCTGAGAAAGATTTTGTTGACAAAATAATTGCAGCAATAGAAAGTAAACAAAATGAAAATTTTCTTATTATTGCTAGAGTTGAAGCATTGATTTCTGGAATGGGAATGAATGAAGCACTCAAACGTGCATCAGCTTATGAGAAAGCTGGAGCTGATGCTATTTTAATTCATTCTAAACAAGAAACTCCTGATGAAATTTTTGAGTTTATGGAATTATGGAATGGAAAAATTCCAATAGTTGTTGTACCTACAAGTTATGATACAGTTAAAATTAACGAATTAATCTCTCACAAAATTAAATTTGTAATTTATGCAAATCAAACCTTACGAGCATCATATGCGTCTATGACAAAATTGCTTTCGAGATTAATTAATGCAGAAAGTATTAATGAAGTCAATGACATGATGTCTAGCATGAATGATATCTTTAAACTGCAAGATATGTATGATGTTCAAAAAGATGAATTAGATAAAAAATCTAAACAATAGGTAATTAAATTGAATGAGAAAATACAGAGAAAAATCTTTCAATATTTTCAAAAAAATAAAATTGAAAATTTTGTTGGAGTTCCTGATTCAACATTAAAACATTTCATTGATGAAGGGTTAAGACATGAAAAAATTCTTATTGCAAATAGAGAAGAAGAAGCAATAGGAATTGGAGCGGGAATGATTCTTGCAGGAAGCTCAACAGTTATGTTTATGCAAAATGCAGGATTTGCTAATTCTATTAGTACAATCACATCACTTATTCAACTATATCAAATTCCAATGATTTTTTTGATTGGTTGGAGAGGATATCTAAAAAATGATGCTCCTGAACATGAAAAAATTGGACAAATTCAACCAAAATTATTAGAAAATCTGGAACTTGAAAATAGAATTTTAACAGAAAAAACATGGGAAAAAAATTGTAAATGGGCATTATCAAAAATGAAGAAAAATATTCCAGTTGCATTGATAGTTAGGAGAGAGTTTCTTGATTAGAAAAGAAGCTGTGGAAATAGTGTGTAAAAATATTAAAAATGACATTATTGTCTCAGCAAATGGCTTTATTAGTAGAGATGTCTTTTCGAGTTCGGAAAAGAATACAAATTTTTACATGATAGGTTCTATGGGATTAGCATCATCAATAGGATTAGGAATTGCTTTAAAAAAACCGAAAAGAAGAATTTTTGTTTTTGATGGTGATGGAAATATTTTGATGAATTTAAATTCCTTAGTTACCATCGGATCATTACAACCAAAAAATCTTGTTCACATAATTTTTGATAATAAAATACACGAATCAACTGGAGGACAACCTACACAAGCAAATAAAATAGACATATCAAAAATTGCCAAAATTACTAATTATTCAATTTTTTCAGTAAAAACAAAAAAATCACTAGAAGAAGTCTTAAAAAAAATACAAGGTGTAAAAGGCCCAATTCTTATACATATTTTGATTAAAAAAGGTAAAGGGAAATCTTCTCGTGTAGATTTAAGCCCAAAAGCAATTAGAAGTAGATTTATGAATGCACTAAAGAATTAATTATTTTTTTGTTCTACTAATGATTTTGAATTTTATTTTTTCCCAGTAGACTTTTAGTGCAATACCTACTCCAACAATTGTACTAATGAAGACATAAATTATTGCAGTTCCACTTCCAGGATCAATATACGCATGTGCTTGTGGCAAAAAGACGTAATGAAATATAGTTCCAAATCCAAGTAGTAAAATTAAAAATGTGTATTTCTGCAATTTAAAAATTTGATTATTTTTGTGAATATAACTATTTGGACGACTTTTATAGAATTGATACAAAAAATAGAAATCAATTATATGAATTTTAAACAATGCAATTTGTAGTATTGTTTAATACAAACTTTTAATTTAAAATAATAGATACGAGTTTATGAATAAAGAAGATATTATAATTAATCTTGAGAAACATGAGACTAGAGATGTTAAGGATGAGCATACTAATGGAACATTAACTGTAGTATGGAGAGACTGGGACAAAGTAATTTTAGAAGAACCAAAAATGGTTTATGTGAGTACAATTAATCCTGGAGAAATAAAGGGTCCTCATCTTCATAAAAAAAGAAATAGTTATTTTTCATGCATTCATGGAAAAGTTACTTTTATAATAAAAAATGATGATGGAGAATATTTAGAAATTGAAACAAATGCTGATGAGCCAATATTATTGAGGATTCCCAACGGTATTGCATCAGCACATATCAATACAACAAATGAAATTGGAAGAGTTTTGGCGATAGCAGATATTGCATGGAGACCAAATGATAACGAGATGGAAAATGTGGTGTTTGATGACTACGATTGGAAAAAATGGAAGTAGCATAAACAAGATAGGAATTATTTTTTTATGAAAACAATTTCTAAATCAACATTAACAAATTGGCAGGGTACCGCATTTTTTTTGGGTTTAATAATGATCTTTGGATTATTTATTAGAGTTTACTACGTTCCTTTTGAAGTACCAATTGTTACTGACGGATATTTATCATTTGTATACGCAGTAAAAACAGTATTTGATTCTAGTTTACCAGTAGGATATACAGTTACAAATTCTGGTTGGTCAAATCTATTATCATTAGTTTTTGTTTCAGTAGACAAAATGGATCCTCTTTATTTGATGAATGTTCAGAGAATTACTAGTGTTGTACTATCTACAATAACTGTCATACCAATGTTTTTTATTTTTAGGAAATTTGTAAATGTGAAATTTGCATTACTTGGAAGTTTAATGATTGCTGTTGAACCTAGATTATTATTAATATCAATTGAAGGGATTAACTATACCTTATTCTTTTTTATATTTGTTTTAACAATCGCTTTATTTTTAAAGAAAACAAATGTTTCATTATTTTTTAGTTTTGTTTGTATCGCATTTTTAACAGCAGTAAGATATGAAGGAATTTTATTAGTTATACCACTGTCTATAATTTATCTTAATAAATTTAGAAACAAAAGATCAATTCTTTTGTTTTTAGGGATGATTTTTACAATGATGATTATTCTTTTGGCTATAGGGGAATTACGAATAGAAGCTACAAAGGATATTTGTGATCTAAATTCTTTTGGAGATTATACTTGTGGTAGAAACGGATATGAAGGACTTTTTAATAGTTTAGAATTTTTAAATAGGGCTATAATTAGTGAAGACACTACTTCAATAATTGAGAACATGGATACTTCACATGATGAAGTACTACAGATGCCATCATACAGTATACTAGATGCATTTGAAAAATTATTTAAATTCATGGGATTAATTTTAGTTCCATTTTTTGCATTTTTTGTGATACTGAATCTAATTTCAAGAATAAAAATAAAAAAATTACTTAAATGGAATTTTAATTTTATAACAATTTTATTTTCAAGTGGGGTGTTTTTACTTCCTGCCCTATATGCATATGTAAGAAATATTGACGAAAGTAGATATCTAATGGTGTTTATACCATTAATTTGCATACTATCAATTTCATTAAGTGAATCAATTAGAAATAAGATTAGTAAAGATAAAAGAATTTTTGTAGTTTTGATATTATTTATTGTAATTACATCAATTGGATTTATTGAGATAAAAGAAAGGGATCATATTCATGATCTTGAATCATTCAAAGTTTCTCAAGAGATTGTATCACTTACAGATGTAACAAATTCATATAATCAAGATGGGTACCTTAAACCTGCTATTTTGTTCAAGCATTGGCCAGAATTACCAAGCTCAGAAGCAGATAGAGGAGGAAAAATAACAAATAAACAATTTTTCAAAATTTCAACTGTAGATTATAAGAATGTGGAAGAATTTATAGAAAGTTCTAGAGAAAGCAAATTGGAGTACATGGTAGTCGATGAACAAAATGAGTTATTTCATGATTTACGTATAAATTCAGATGAATATCCATTTCTAAAAAAAGTTTTTGATTCTAAAAATTTAAAATACACTAATGAATTCAAGATTTTTCAAATTGATTATCAAATTTTTGATTTAACTATACAAGAATGAGAATTAAGAACGTAGTGAGACAATTAGGCATAAGTTAGATTAGAAATATTTAAAATATTATATCAGATATTGAAAACAAGAAAAAAATGAGAAATGATTATGAAAAAAAATGAATTTGAATCATGTAAGAAATTAATTCAAACATATTTCCAGAAAAAAGAAAAAAAGAGAAAATTTATTCCTGGAAAATCTAATATTCCCTTGGCAGTTCCCCCATATGGTTCAGATGAAGTTATTGAATCATTGGAATCATTAATGAGTACTAATGTGACAGGTGGAAAAAAGGTTTCAAAATTTGAAAAGAAATTTGCAAAATATGTCAGAGGAAAACATGGAATAATGGTTAATTCTGGTTCATCAGCAAATCTTTTAGCATTATCAATTTTATCACACCCATCGTTAAAAAATAAAATATCGCCTAATGATGAAATAATTACACCTGCAGTTACTTGGGCAACAACTGTATATCCTATCTTGAATATTAATGCGATACCAAGGTTTGTCGATGTTAAATCAGATGATTATACTATAGATCCTGATGAGATTGAAAGTGCAATAAATAAAAAAACAAAAGCAATTTTGATTGTCCATCTCCTTGGTAACCCTTGTGATATGAACAAGATTACCAAAATAGCAAAAGAACATAATCTCTGGTTAATGGAAGATTCTTGCGAAGCCCATGGTGCAAAATATAATGGAAAACATGTAGGAACATTTGGAGATATTTCCAGTTTTAGTTTTTATGCATCACATCATATTACAACTATCGAAGGTGGTATGCTTATTACAAACAATAACACATTAAACGAGTTAGGAAGATCAATGAGAACATTTGGTTGGTCTAGAGAATTAAGTTCAAAAAAGCAATTAGAAAAAAAATTTCCAGATATTGATCCAAGATTTTTGTTTGTCAATACAGGATTTAATTTCAGGCCCACAGAAATCCAAGGTTCATTTGGAATTCATCAAATCGATAAACTTGAGAAACTAGTTAGGATAAGAATAGAAAATGCAAATTATTGGACTCAGCGATTAAGTATTTTCTCAGATTATCTTATTCTTCCTAATGAAAATAAACAAAGAAAATCATATTTATTGTATCCAGTAACTGTTAAAAAAAATAAATTTTTTACAAAAAATGATTTAGTTAATGAATTAGAGAGAAATGGCATCTCAACAAGACCATTAATGACAGGAAATATACTCAATCAGCCAGTTTCCAAGTATATAAAATTTAGAAAATCTGGAAGATTGAAAAATGCAAATAATATACAAAAAAATGCATTTCTACTTGGAAATCATCATGAAATACTTGATGAACAAAAAAAATTCATTGCGGATATTATATCCAATTATATTATTTCTAAGACAAAACATAACTAAAATTTATAATTAAATTTCATACATCTAGAAATTTTTATATTTTAATTGTTTTGGGAGACATACCATTCAATAGTTTTCTGTAGACCCTCTTTCATAGAGATTTTTACTTCAAATCCAAAATTTTCTTTTGCCTTTTTATTACTTACACATCTACGTGGCTGTCCATTTGGTTTTGTTTCATCCCAAAGTATCTCTCCAGAAAAATTCATAGTTTGAGCAATTGTTTCGGCTAGATCTTTTATGGAGATCTCTTGTTCTGAACCTAAATTAATTATTGATGTACCCTCATATTTTTCTCCTGCAAGAACTATTCCTCTCGCAGCATCTTCAACAAACAAGAAGTCTCTTGTTGGTGTTCCGTTTCCCCAAAGTGTAATTTTTTCTTGACCTAATTTTTGTGCATTAAAAATTTTTAATATGATACCTGGGATAACATGAGATGTTTCAGGATTAAAATCATCATATGGCCCATATAGATTAGTTGGAACAATTGAAATTGAATTAAAACCAAATTGTTGTCTATATGCATCTGATTGTACTAACATCATTTTTTTTGAAAGTCCATATGCAGCATTTGTTTCTTCAGGATATCCTTCCCATATTTCTTCTTCAGAAAATGGTATATTTGCAAATTTAGGATAACTGCAAACAGTACCTAAGGCAATTAACTTTTCAATATTTGCTTTCATTGCTTCATGGATTAATTGTGTACTCATCATAATGTTATCATAAAAACAATCTGCAGGATTTGATTTATTGAATCCAATTCCTCCTACTGTTCCAGCTAAATGAAAAACTACATCCACATTTTTTACTGCATTTCTACAACTTTCTTGTAATCTAAGATCTAATTCTGAAGAAGAAGGAGTAAAAATATCAGTTACATTTCTTTTTTTTAATTCTTCAACTACAAATTTACCCAAAAATCCATTACCTCCAGTTACAAGAATTTTTTTTCCTTTCAATTCCATATGAATTCTTCAAGTAATTTCTATATCAATATATTGAAAAAACATCTTAGTGCGTTTTGGAATTGAATTTTTTTGTTGGAAATTTTTGAGGAAAGTTTAGTTTTTTATATATACTAGATATCTATTCAGAGAATATGAAAAGAGCATTAATAACTGGTTTAACTGGTCAAGACGGAGCTTATCTGGCTGAATTACTTTTAAAAAAAGGATACAAGGTATATGGAACTTTTAGACGAGTTTCAACACCAAATTTTTGGCGTCTTCAATCACTAGGAATTTATTCTAAAATCAATCTAATTCCTGCTGATCTATTAGACATGGGTTCGTTACTCGAAGCATTGAAAGTTTCTGACCCAGATGAAGTGTATAATATGGGTGCCTCCAGTTATGTTGCATCTTCGTTTGAAGAACCAGTTGTTGCTCAAGAAATAACTGGAATCTCTGTAACAAAATTACTTGAATGTATTAGACAGCATAATTCTAATGTAAAATTTTATCAAGCATCTACTAGTGAAATGTTTGGAGATAATAGATTTAAGATTCAGAACGAACAGACTATTTTTAATCCATCTAGTCCATATGCGGTTTCAAAATTATATGCTCATAATATAACTAATGTTTACAGAAATTCATATAACATGTTTGCCTCTTGTGGAATATTATTTAATCATGAATCTCCATTACGTGGAATGGAATTTGTATCAAGAAAAATTACTAATGCAGTTGCAGAGATTTCTTTAGGATTAAAGGACAAATTAGTTTTAGGAAATATGAAAGCAAAAAGAGATTGGGGATTTGCTCCTGAATATATGGATGCAATTCATAAAATTCTACAACAAAACAAACCTGAGGATTTTGTAATTAGTACTGGAGAATCTCATAGTGTATCTGAATTTGTCAAATTAGCATTTGACCTTGTAGGACTGAATTGGAAAAAATATGTAAAAACTGATAAACGATTTTTTAGACCTATGGAAGTTAATTCTTTGAGAGGCGATAATACAAAAGCTAAGAAAAAACTCAAATGGAAGCCTAAAACTGATTTTAAAAAATTAGTAAAAATCATGATAGATGCAGATCTTAAAAGATGGAATCAATTTTTAGATGGTAAGGCATTTCCTTGGGATGCTCCATTATATCCAAGCGAATCCCAGATTATTACTCGAGTAAGTGATGAGACCACTAAACGAAGACGACAAAGTCTCAAAAAATGAGCTAATTTAGATCAGATAGAAAAATTTCTTTGTTTTGTTCTGATGAAATTCTTATTGCTTCCATTACTTTTGATTGATTAAGAAGTTCACTCTCATAATTGAAGGAGTTTTGTTTTTCATTTTTTATGACAGTACAAAATTCTTTTAACATTAGTTCAAACTGATTAACATTAGAAAATTTAGTTTCATGTACTTTATCGTCTTTTTCTAGATAAATACTAGTAACAAAATCTTTTGGTACTGCATATGCTCTATTAGTAGAGATTTTTCCTTCTCTACCCCAAATTTCATAATTAGACTGGTAATAATTACAAAAACTCGATGAAATAAATCCTGTTTTCTCATTAAAAAATTTTAAGAAAATATCTGCTTTTTTGTCAACTTTTGACTCTTTATCAAAGATTAATTTTCCAAAAACACTGATTGGCTCCTCTTCAAGTATTAATCGAGATGCAGAAATTGGGTAACATGCAGCATCATTTAACACACCACCACCTAATTTTTTATTCCATCTGATATTATTTTTTGATGGTGGAGGAAAACCGAATTTTCCTATAAAATTTTTTACAGTACCTATATCATTTTTAATTAATTTTTGTACATGTTCATGTTGTGGATGAAATCTATATGAAAATGCTTCCAATATTCTAACATCATTTTCATTACAAACTTTTAGGATCTTTTTTGCGGATTCATGAGATGATGTCGATGATTTTTCACAAAGTATGTGCTTACCAGTTCTTGCTGCTTTGATAATCCATTCTTCATGTAATCCTACTGGCAGTGGCATGTAGATTATATCTACATCACTTTCTATAATTTCATCATAACTGCCAAATCTTTCACAATGGAATTTTTTTGCCCATTCGTTTGCTTTTGTTGATGAACGACTAGCAATGAATTCTAATTTTGCAAAATCTGAAATTTCCATTAATGGAATAAAATTTTTTAATGCAGTATTAGCACATCCAATTAAACCAATTTTTAGAGACATTTTGGCAACTAATCTTTATGATATTCAGATTCTGGATCACCATGATCCCCTTTTCCCATACCTAAATTTTCATGAACAATTGGTTTTTCACAATCATCCCACTTTTTTGTTAAAAGAACTACTAAAGTGCAATCTGTAATTGCAAGAAAGACATGACTAATATTTTTAGGAGTTCTGGTACATTTCCCAGGACTAAGATAAATAAATTCTTCTTTCTGAGTTTCTGGATCTTTTGATACTAAAACACCTTGTCCAGATACCACAAGATAATATTCATCAAATTCCGGATGAAAATGATTTCCTCTAACTTTACCAGCTTTAATCATATTATAATTAAATTCCATGATTGGATCTTTTGGTGTGAAAGTAAAAATTCCACCACGACCATCCTTCACTGTATCTAAATTACATGAAGGGATGATTTCTTCAATTTCCATATTTTTATTAAAAATTTGATGAATTTATCCTTTACAGTAGATTTGTTAGACAAGATGAAAATCCATCAGTAATTTATTTTATTAAAAAGAGAAAATTATAGATTTAAGCTTTAGAGAAATTCTCAAGTAGAGTATCATCTAATTTCTCGATATATATTTTAAAATCTCTAGAACGTCTACCATACCAAATTGTTTTGAATCCCCACATAATTGGATCTTTTTCTGTAACTAAATTTTTGTAACTATATGACTTCTCTTTTTGTTCAAGGGATGTATTGTTAGCAAAATGATTCTTCCAGTCAAACTCAAATTTCTCTGATTTTATTTCTTCTAAATGATCTCGTGTAGTGAGTGTGAATATTTGGAATTTAATAAGATCGTCTAATAGTTTTTTTGGATTCTGGAAATTAGATTTTTCTTCAATGTAAGATATCAATTTACTTAAGCCGTTAGAAAGCTTTTGAGTATCATAGGTGAGTCTCAACCAACTTGCTTCTTCTATAGGCCAGACTATATCACCTAGTTTAGGATCATTATGATCCCATCCTTTTCCAGAATATCCATCGTCTCTGAATTTAACTACTCTTTGAAATTCTTCACTAAAAATAGATTCTTCTGAACGACAGAAATCTAAAAACATTTCATAAAATT
>Ga0315316_10000374_pt1 | contig 29286 bp, 30 predicted proteins | sample M160m3416metaG_FD_203702 | JGI IMG/M metagenome (GOLD analysis project Ga0315316, IMG submission 203702) | Ammonia-oxidizing marine archaeal communities from Monterey Bay, California, United States - M1 60m 3416 | ecosystem: Environmental > Aquatic > Marine > Intertidal zone | place: USA... | reverse complement strand
CGCCAGTTGATGTGATTGGAGCACGCCAGAAGCAGGGAGCGCAAGAAGATTTTCATATTGGTGGGTCAGATGCGTCCGGAATTGTCTGGGCAGTTGGTGATGCAGTGTCCTCCGTGAAAGTTGGTGATGAAGTTGTCTTATCCTGTGGCAGCTGGGATGAGAGTGATCCTGACATCGTATCTGGCGGTAATCCCGCGTTTTCGCCCACTTTTAAGATATGGGGCTATGAATTAAATTATGGGTCTTTTGCGCAGTTTGCACTGGTCGATCATTATCAGTGTTTTCCTAAGCCTCCTCAGCACACCTGGGCAGCGGCGAGCGCATACATGTTGGTTGGAGCCACCGCATATAGGCAGCTGCTCTCTTGGGAGCCGCATGTCGTAAATGAGGGTGATCCGGTGTTGGTCTGGGGTGCAACAGGCGGATTAGGAGTAATGGCCTTGCAGATTGTGAAGGCACGTGGCGGTATTCCGATAGCCGTTGTGTCAGATGAGAGCAAATACGATATGTGCTATGAGCTGGGTGCGCACGGCGTTATCAATAGAAAAGATCCTGAATTTACTCACTGGGGTCGCTTACCAGATGTCGATGATGCCGAAGCTTTCGGCAAATGGATGCAGGGAGTTCGTGCTTTTGGAAAGAAATTTTGGGAAGTTCTTGGCGATCGTCGATCGCCAAAGATTGTGTTTGAGCATCCGGGTGAGGGAACTATTCCCACATCTGTATTTCTTTGTGATAACGGTGGGATGGTTGTTATTTGCGCTGGCACGACTGGATACAATGCCGACGTAGACTTGAGGTATCTCTGGATGCGGCAAAAACGTTTGCAGGGGTCCCATTTCGCTACTACCGAAGAATGTTCAGGACTAAATGATATGGTTATCTCAGGATCGGTGGATCCTGTTTTATCAGATGTTTATCAGTTCGATCAGATAGGTGAAGCACATCAAGCAATGATGGAAAATCGTCACGCTCCAGGGAATATGTCGATTCTTGTAAATGCTGTAGATAGCGATCAGACATCAATTTAGGCAAGTTTGAAGTGGTGGCAAATAAGTTTCAGCAAGAGTGATTTGATTAGGGTATTTATAGAATTGGTGACCTTTAGGCCCCTCCGGCAGCTTCTCCATATTTAGTTTGTGAGACGTCTGTCGATTCTTTATCAGCGGTGTTTATAATTTCTCCAATTACTGATTCATCCATTCCCAATTGCACTGCAATTTCTGAAATCGGTATCTCGATGTAGTCTGGTAAATTTGGCATGTCTGTTGCTTTTTCAAGACCAAAGTGCGAGAGGAATTTTTGAGTAGTCTTGAATAGAAGAGGCCTTCCTGGCCCATTCGCTCGACCAGAAGGTTCGACTAGACCTCGAAGACGCAAGGTCGCTAGGGCTGAATCTGATCCTACGCCTCTAATTTCATCTATTTGCCCCCTTGTCACCGGTTGACGATACGCAATAATCGACAGAGTTTCTAGCGCAGACCTCGATAGCTTCCGGTGCGCAGCCAAGCCCATAAAGTGTTCAACGTGCTTTGATTGCTCGGGAGCCGACACGAGAGTGATTCCGTCCGGACCGCTTTGTATGCGGATTCCCCGAGCCGATTGACGAAGATCCCTTGTGAGTAGGTCAACGGAGCCTGCCACCTCTTTTGAAGATGTTTCAAGTGCTTGTGCAAGAGCTCTTATTTCCACAGGTTCGTTTGCAACAAACAAAATAGCCTCAATTGCTTGCATAAGCTGAGTCTTAGGGTCGGTTGTAATTTTTTCGAAGTCCAGAGTGCGCTGCTCTACTTCGGTGATTTCCTCTGTTGTCATGGTGCAGAACCCAATCTATCGTGCACCCCGCCTTCTTAGATCCTAAGATACATATACCGTTTTCGTCGAGGGGGTAAGGTAGATCTATGTTAGTAGACATACATACTCATATTTTCCCTCCAAGCTTTATTAAAGCAAGGAAGACTCTCATAAAAACGGAGATGCAGTTCGGTGAAATTTATGGCGATTCTAGTGCCAAAATGGCAACCGCTGAAGATCTACTCGATTCCATGTCAACTGCAGGAGTGGACATTTCAGTTGCATGCGGGTTTTGGTGGTCAGACGCTGGCCTTGCACAAGAACATGCGGACTACTTGCTCGAGGCAGAAAGGAAATCTCAAGAGTCAGCAATTTCGAGAATTATTCCATTCGTACCAGTTCAAAAAACTGACCCGCCGGACTTTCCTTTAGGCGTTGGCGAACTTCGAAAAAATCAACGAGCTGATTTGGGTGCAGTTACAGATCTCCGAGGCGTAGTGCTGGTCCATGTCAGTGAAGAAGTTGGTCATCAGTATTCTGGAAAGAGTGGAGGGTTGACAGTCGGAGAATTGTGGCTTTTGCTGTCAAATAACCCAAATTTACGGGTCATTGCTGCACATTGGGGTGGTGGCTTACCTTTTTATGCATTGATGCCGGAAGTTCAAAAATTGATAGATTCTGGTCGAATTGTTTTTGATTCGGCGGCAAGTAAGTACTTGTATAGATCTGATATTTATAAATTAATACCAACTCTTGTCGGCGATTCGTCTGTTTGCTGGGGGTCAGATTTTCCTCTTCGTTCGCAGCTGAATGATCTTAATGATGTAAGAGAGAATCTTTCAGGTTCGACTTATATTGAAAAATTTATAGGTGGAAACGCAATGAGATTCCTAAAAATAGATAATTAAGAGCGTGTCTAGGTAAGACAAGAAAGCAGCTTTGAATATGACTAATAATGATGATTCGATACGCGTGGTCGTGACGGGAATGGGAACACTCAATCCATTGGGAAATAACATTAAATCATTTTGGAATGCCTTGATTTCTGGTGAGTCTGGCGTTTCTAGAATGACTTTAATTGATCCGTCTGGATATGATTGTCAAATCGCGGGTGAAATAAAAGATTTCGATTATTCAGAATATATGGACAAGAAGGCAGGGAGAAGAATCGCTCGATTTTCACAAATTGCGGTGGGTGCTAGTCGCATGGCATTGGATCACGCTGGAATTGATATCTCTCACATGGACGAGTCAAGTCGACAAAGAATTGGGGTGTTGATAGGCAATGGTGGAGGAGCAATTGATGAAGACCAAAAGTCTATGGAGACGATTTATTCCAGGGGCCCGAGCCGCGTCGATCCTTTCTATATTTCCAAGCGTTTAGGTAATATGGCCGGGGCTAATATTGCGATTGAATTTGGATTGCTTGGCTATAATGGCACCTTGGTCACCGCTTGTGCGGCTGGTACTCAAGCTTTGGGAGAGGCGTTTGAAATAATTAAACGTGGCTCATGTGATGTAATGCTTGCCGGCGGTGTAGAGGCGGGAATTAGCAAGCTTGGTTTGGCCGGATTTTCCGCCATGAAGGCTGTTTCGGTTGGTTTCAATCATGATCCAACTAAAGCATCAAGACCGTTTGATAAGAATCGATCTGGATTTGTACCTGCAGAGGGAGCAGCCATTCTTGTTCTTGAGTCTCTTGATCATGCGAGACAGAGGGGGGCAGAGCCACTCGCCGAAATAATTGGATTTGGTTGCTCTGCTGACGCGAGCTTTTTGGTGGCTCCAGCCGAGAACGGATCTGGCGCGGCTAGGGCTATTGGATTGGCTTTAGACAGCGCAAGAATAAATCCCGAAGATATCGATGTAGTTTCAGCTCACGCGACATCTACTGGAGTAGGAGACATCGCGGAGACGCGGGCATTACACTCGGTATTTCAGGACCACGCTGCGCATATACCGACTTATGCCGCGAAATCTATGACGGGTCATATGTTGGCGGCTAGCGGGGCGGTAGAAACGATTGCTTTAATCGAAGGCCTTAGACACTCTATTGTTCCGCCAACAATTAATCTCGAGAGTCCTGATGAGGAGTGCGATCTTGACTATGTTCCCAATCAAGCCCGTGATGTGAAATCGAGGATCGTTCTGAATAACTCGTTTGGGTTTGGGGGGCAAAATTCAGTGTTAGTCCTCAGGGGTATGGTTTGAAGTTATCGAATTATTACCTAGTTTTTTCTTTCGTTTCATTAGTTAGTTCGAGCTCAAATGCTCGGGCTTCGCTTGCGGTATAGAGACTCCCTACAATTAGTATCGTACTATCAGGCCCTGAGATTTGTTTTGCATATTCTATTGACCTAGAAATATTCGGCTGGACGCTGACATGGTGCGATCGTTTTCTCAGTTCATGTGCAATCGCTTCTGACGGCAAAGCTCGCAAGGCCGAAAGCTCTGTAGCGATAGTTGTATCCGAGGGCATCACTAACTGATCAATAATTTTAGAAATAGACTTACCTTCGAGGAAGCCAAAGATCCAAATTAAGTCTTTGGTGATCCCTAATGCTTTCAGACTTTCCGAAAATCGCTTTGCGGCAAGAGGGGTGTGTAAACCATCCGTGATCATGAGTGGTTTTTGGCTTAAGACTTCAAATCGCCCAGGAATAGTGAGTGAGGCTAGTCCTTCGAAAACAGCTTTTTTAGGCAGTTTGGTCTCGTTCACTGCGTACCAAGCTATTTCGGCAGCTCTAATGCCACTACAGATGTTTTCTAGCTGGTGTTCTCCGGGCAATAAAAAAGTGAGATCGTTATATAGATGGTCAGGAGTTTGGAGTGTAATTATCTGTTTATCTAGACTTACAGTTCTGGAAGTAATCGTGCAGTCTGTTGAGGCATCATGTATGTGATCATCCGGCAATCCCGCTCTGCTTCTAATTGCATCGCGTGCAGATTTGTTCATCGTTGCTAAGACCAAGTGTGCAGATCGTTTAATAATCCCAGCTTTTTCGGCAGCTATTTTTCTAATTGTGGAACCAAGTATATCGGTGTGTTCTAGGTCTATCGCTGTTATTACAGAGACTTCTTTTTTTAGTACGGCATTAGTCGTGTCGAGTCTTCCACCGAGCCCGACTTCAATCACTTGCCAATCAGATTGAAAATCATGTGCAGCCCACCAACCGATTACTGTCATCATTTCAAAATAAGACCAGTCGGCTGTGATGGGATCGTCAAGAAGCTTATTTGCTAGTCGGGTGAAGTCTGGTTTTGAAATCAACTGGCCGTTTATTCGGATGCGTTCCCTAGCGCTATGTAAATCAGGAGAGGTTAATAAACAGGTGTTCGCACCGGCAAACCTTAAAATTATTTCAACGATTGATGCAGTTGATCCTTTACCTTTTGAGCCAGCGATATGCACCGTATGTCGACTATCGGGTCTCTCGTGGTCATTTAGGTAGTTCCATATAAGCTGTAACCGGTCATCATCATTATTTTGTTTGGTTATGCTATTTTGAGATTTACCTCTCATTAATAGTTTTTTTAGTGCCCTGACATAGAATTTATCCTCGCTCGTGGCGTATTGCTCTAACCTTTTCTCATGTGTAGAAGACATAAAACCAGATGATTCCTGCTAAATAGTGAATTAGAATTATGATTTGTATGAACTCATCGTATGTCAGGAAGTAGTCAGGGTACACGTGTGTGGAAACCTATATCAGACGAAGCGGATCATGAGCTTTTTATTGCTAATGGTCGTGAAGTCGGAGACGGTGTTTTTTTAGAAATCGAACTTGGGCCAAAGAGCAAAGTAGGCTCCTCGAATTTTCAAATATTTCTGGATTCTAAAAAGTTAGGTCGGGCACGTTTTCCGGTTGTTAGAGGACTTCAGAATTCAGGTAAATTTCCAGGATTTAATTGGTTGGAGATAACATATTTTACTGACGTGTTGGAATTTGATGATGGCCAGGTGAAAATTCCCGAAAGCATCGATTTAAATATCATTGCGATGCTATCAGAGATAGTGCCGAACGGTGGTCATCTGATGATTGAATATGATTCTATTCCAAGAAAGACGACTGCTCGGGCACTCAGCGCTGGGGTCCCACCAATTATCACTCCACTGGGGTCCATGATGTTTAGTATTGGATGCGGCGTTGCGTTTAAGGATTGGTATATTTCCGAGGGAGGACGCGAAGGTCCGAGGAAATTGCAGGGATTTAAAGCGATTGATACTCATCATGAAAGGATGCGCTTTGGTCAGTCGTTAGATTCTATTGAAGAATTTATGTCTAAATTTAAAGATTTAGATTGGGATCTGCAAATTTTGATTAGACCGCTTGCGGATGCCACAATTACTTTGTTAAGGTCAAAATTAGAGCGTCCTCATGGTCCTCCTACACGGTCATAATTATTCACCAAATTTTTGAGTACACACAGCTGCGCCAAAAATAAAAATGTATGCAGAAATAAATATGAAAAGCATGATAGCCATTATTGATGTCAACGGACCATAAATTAGGTCGAAAGTGATAGATCGAGAAATATAGAAAGTAAATCCGTACTTTAAAATTTCAAAACCAAGGGATGAAATTGTGGCCCCAAACCAGAGGGTTTGTATAGCTGGTTTTCTAGTAGGTACAAAGTGATACCAAAGCATGGCTGACAGCAGTGTGAGGGATAGCGATATTACTGGGCCAATCGCTAACTCAGGAGTTACCAAGTATTGATCGATGTCAAGAACAGAAATATCGCCACGACCATTTGTCGACAAGCTCCATATTGCGGTTGTTATAAAACCACCGATTAAGGGCAGAGCCAGGAATGGTATGAGCGCATAATCGATTAATCTTGATCTGAGAAATGATCTGTTTCTTACGGGCCCAAAAGTTTCATCCAAGCCCTTTCGCAACGATGAAGTCATAGTACCTGATGTCAAAATTAATGCAGGGGCGGACGCAACCAGTACTGCGGGTCCAAGCTGAAGGAAATTTTTGAGTGCAGATTCAACTGAAGAGTCGTTCATTTGTAATTGATTAACAAGTAGCTCGATTGTTAATTCCTGAGTATCACTCTCGAACAGAATTCCACAGACGCTACTTAGCAACAAAGTTAGTGGAAATAAAGAAAAAATTCCGAAATAAGCAGTTGCTGCAGCATGTTGAGGTCCGTGAACGCGCACAAACCGTTTACCACTGGAATAAAGAAGTCGAATAAGACTTTTTCCGTTTTCCGATGTTATGTATCGAGATTGCATATTATTACTTTAAACTCTAGTAGATCAATCTCTAGTCCGTAAGATGGTTTTTATCATTACAAGACTAAATGAAAGTTGTGAAACCGTGGCTAAAAATAATTCAGATTTATACCGAGTTGTGGTTAAGATTGGAACGAACGTACTCACTCAGGGTGGAAAAAAAATCGTTTACGAGAAGATGCGAGATATAGTTCGCCAAATTTCTGTACTCCAACGTGAGGGATATGAAGTACTTTTGGTCACGAGTGGTGCAATTACTGAGGGAGAATCTCTTTTAGCGAAATTTAAAAACAATCAATTTTCTAGTGAATCTGGGAGTGTTGCTTCCAAACAAGTGTTGGCAGCGGTTGGGCAAGTTCCGCTCATGCGTGGTTGGGAACAGGCGTTCAATCAATTAGATATTCTCTCTGCGCAAGCGTTAATTACCCGTCGCGATGTGAGTGATAGATTGTCTTATTTGCATGCTAGAAACACTTTGCTGAAGCTCTTGGAGCTTAATATCGTTCCAATTATTAATGAGAATGATGTCGTTGCTATAGATGAGATAGCTGAGGTCAATATAGGCGATAATGACCATCTTTCGGCCCTTATTTCAAATTTAGTCGATGCTGACCTATTAGTCATTCTAAGTGATGTATCGGGACTGTATGAGTCAGACCCTAGGATAAATGAAGAAGCACTTTTGATTAGTAAAGTGGAATCGGTCGACGATTACATACTGTCAATTGCTGGATCTGCTGGTGAGCGAGGTAGGGGAGGGATGGCAAGCAAGGTATCAGCGGCAAAAATTGCGACGGAAAGCGGAACAGATGTATTAATCACAAATGGAAATTCAGAGGATTGTGTTTTATCTTCAGTATCTAATGAAAAAAAAGGCACTTTTTTTCCAGCTCAGTCGAGTAGAATCGAAAGCCGCCGACGGTATTTACTTTCGAACGTGGTCATAAAAGGTCGCTTGACAGTCGACAATGGCGCTGAGAACGCCTTAAGAAAAGGTTCATCTATCCTACCGGTGGGAGTTGTAGGCTGTGATGGGTTTTTTCAACGTGGTGATGTAGTCGATATACATTCCATTTCAGGAACGCGCATTGGCGTAGGTATTACAAATTATTCCACCGATGAATTAGGGCAAATCAAAGGAATCCAAAGTTCGGAAATTCTTCGTACACTCGGTTATGAATATGGTGAGGAAATCATACATCGCAACAATATGACGATGATATGAATTAGTTATTGAAGCAGCGTGGTTGAACTTCAGGACCCCACCACTCAATTTCTGGAGTGAGTTCGATCCCGAATGATGCCTGTACCTTTTTTTGAATTTCTGTGATCAGATATACGATCTCGTCTGAACTCGCATTTCCGTTATGAGTGATAAAGTTTGCGTGTAATTGATTGACTGAGGCATTTTTCGTGCCAAGTTTTTTACATCCTGCGGCTTCGATTAATCGTCCTGCGTAATCACCTTCAGGATTTTTGAAGATGGAGCCTGCGTTCGGTTCAGCCGTCGGTTGAGTCGCCTTTCGAGACGCAAGTAGCGCGCGCATATCCGAGTTAATAACGTCACTCGACTTGTTTACAAGATTGAAGCTAGCCTCAATAACGATATTGTCACTGCGTTTAAGTGACGTCTCTCTATAGCCCCAAATAATATCTTTGTGGTCATAGTTTCGAAATTCACCATTTTTTAAGACGGTTATCTGTTCGACGATAGTGCTCATGTCTGAATTGACGGTCGTGCCAGCGTTTGATTGGAGTGCGCCTCCCACAGTCCCCGGTATTCCTATGCAAAACTCTGCCCCCGACAAGCCTGAACTTGCAGCTTTCTTTGCCAAGGCAGGTAGCATTACTGCTGATCCAGTGATGATATTAGTCCCATTTACCCTGATATCGGCGCAGGCTGTTTTTAGTGAAATGACCAATCCTTTTACACCTTTGTCAGCAACTAGAATATTCGATCCAGCCCCAATTACTCGTACGGACAAATTTTTCTCATCGGCCCAACTAATCAGTTCAAGAAGTTCTTGAATGTTTTTTGGTTCAGCGAACCATTCTGCTGGTCCACCAATTCGAAGATATGTGTAACCAATCAGTGATTTGTTTGCTATAACATTGACCATGTTTATTCATTTAACCGTTCATGCTAGGTCTCGACAAGTGAAAATCAGTATTTAGTTGATATTGATGTGCCAGTCGAAGTGCAAGTGCATCGTTTTTCTGAGCAGTCGTGATCATTAGACCTGTCGGAAGTCCCTCGCTGTTGAAGCCATTTGGCACGGAAATAGATGGTTGTCGAGTGTGGTTGAACACGCTTGTATTACGAAATTTCACGTCGGGTTCGATACCCACGTGAGGATCGCTTGCGATAGGTTCTGCTACTTGTGGAGAAGTGGGGACGACGTATCCGTCGATAGTTGAATTAAGCAGACAGTTTTCAAATCTACCCTCAATTTCCTTACGCCAATCAAGTGCACGAATGTAGTCGTGAACAGAAATATCAATGCCTTTCATCATTCGCTCTCTTACTGCCTGGCCAATCAAATTAGGATTAGTTCGAAGAATATTTTCTATGTATGTAGATCCTTCGGATAAAAGGATGGGGGATAGGTTCCGAATAATAGAAGGGAGCGGATCACCCCAACTAATTTCAGAATCATATCTTCTCGAGTCTTTTATTTTTGATTGATTATTCGAGGTGGGTTCAATTTCTGTTATGTTCACACCCATTTGTTCAAGGATAGCGATTGACTTTGTAAACGATTCAATTACCCCGATATCACTATCAACCAGCAAAGATGGAATAACAGCTAATGTAGTCCCTGTAATGTCGCCTTCAATATTTCTAGTGAAGTCCGTAGAAGAATCGAAATTGATGTTATGGGGATCATTTATATCTTTGCCGGTCATTTGGTTGAGTAGCAGAGCACAATCAAAAGCTGTCCTGGCCATGGGACCAGCATGATCAAGTGTTTTTGAGAGAGGTATTATTCCACTTTTGCCTATGAGCCCGTAGGTCGGCTTGTGCCCCGTGACTCCGCAAAATGCTGCGGGAATACGTACTGACCCCCCGGTATCAGTTCCAAGCGCAAGGGGTACCTGCCCTGAGGCTAAGGCCGCACCAGATCCACCTGACGAGCCCCCCGGAACATTTTCTAAATTCCAAGGGTTGTGTGTAGGTCCATAGTGCAGATTATTAGTTGTTCCTCCTAGAGCTAGTTCATGCGTATTTGTTTTACCTACGATTACTGCTCCAGCCTGCTGTAATTTATCAACCACGTATGAATCATGATCCGGTATTCGATTTTCGAATGCTGCAGTACCGCCCGCGGTGACTATTCCAGCAGTATCGTACAAATCTTTTACAGCTATTGGAATCCCGTCTATCGGACTAGTCGGCTTACCTTGTTTAATTCGCGCGTCAGCGGATTCAGCTTGAGCCCGGGCTAGCGAGTCAGTTACTAATACAAATGAGTTAAGAATGGGATTTGTATGATAAATTTCAGATAAAGTCTGATCCAAAAGTTTTGAAGCAGTTATCTCGCCAGTATCTAAAAGCGCACGCAATTTTCTGACAGTTTCAAACGAGATATTGTGTTCCATTGTCAATAAATAATACTCTCAATTTCATGTGGAATGTGTAGGTCGGGTTGTACCTCAAGAGGTTCACCCTCTACGCTTCTTAGTATGATCGATTTTGGTTTAGTAGATGCGGTAGATGCTGATGCTGTCGGGCCACCAGGACAACGACACTTTAGATTGCGTGCGCGTGTAGGAGATCAATACGCCTCATTATGGCTAGAGAAAGAGCAGCTGATAGAGATTGGTAGGATATTTTCTCGATTGTTGGCCGAGAGATCTCGTCAAATCGGCAGAGCAAGGGAGAGAAGTGGTTCTATTCATTCTTTTCCGGAAGAACCGCAGGTTGATTTCCAAATTGCGCGAGCGGGCTTTGATTATAATTCCGAGCGTGAACACCTCATTTTTATAGCAGACGAGCAGGCTGCAGATGACAGAGCATCATCACCTACTTTTCGAATGGAGATTAGCCGCGGTCAGGCTGTCGCGTTTATTAAAAATATTTCTGGACTAGTGGCATCAGGTCGACCATTGTGTCCTTTGTGCAAGTCACCGTTAGAGATCTGTGAGGCGACGATTTGTCCGCAGAAAAATGGGCACTCCCTAGAGTTGCCTATTTTTCAATTTGGTCTCGACGCTGAAGAGTTCGACGATTAGCATTATGCTAAATCTTCATCAATAAGATTATGGTGAATGTTTTTTCTAGAGGTATCGTGTTTTTTGCGGTGCATGTGGGGGTGTTATGTCATTTACTGATCGAAAATTAAAGTGTAGAGATTGTCCGGACGAATTTACATTCACGGCTGGAGAGCAGGAATTTTATTCAAGCAAGGGACTCGAACATGATCCTGTTCGTTGTCCAAATTGTCGTCAACAAAAGAAGACGTCTAGTGGAATGGAGTCAACAGATATTCCACGATATGGCGTGTATGCCTCGTACGGCGGGCGCACGCCCCGTCAATTGTTTGTTGCTGAATGCGGACAATGTAAGAAGCTTACAGAGGTTCCTTTTCGTCCACGAGATGATAGGCCGGTACTTTGCTCCGATTGTTACGGAGAGCAGCGGAAACGTGACGAGGTGTTGGCAGCTGCCGAGGAAGAAGCAGCCGCAGCGCGCATAGCTGCAGCCGGACGTACGAAGAATGAATTAGAAAGTGGGGATCTGGGTCGGGAGTAGAAATGTATTCTCCCGATTCCGAATTTGTATGTGTCAACCTTGGCAACATTTCTATAATTCTCAGAGACTTAAACTTTCTTACTGGAGTTGGGGAAGCGACGAAAATCCACCCCTGATATTGTTACATGGAGGTCGTGATCACGCCCGTACTTGGGACCGTATTGCTGATGAGTTTAGCTCAAATTACTGGGTACTCGCGCCTGATTTACGTGGACACGGAGATTCGGAATGGGCTAGAGGTTCTTATTATGCAACTGTAGACCATGTTTTAGATTTGTTTAATTTTATTGAATTAATCGGTGGGAGCAGTACAGTCGTAGGTCACTCTTTTGGTGGTTCAATAGCGCTCCTCACAGCGAGCATTTTTCCTGACAAATTCACAAAAATTGTGGACATTGAGGGGGCTGGTGCTCGGCTAGAGGATAGTAAAGATGGTAGTGGTGAAACCACCCCGAATAGTCTGTTAGCGTGGGCTCATAGTTACCAAAAAATTGCAAAGCAAACACCAAGAATGTATAAAAGTTTCTCAGAAACAGTGGATCGAATGATGGAGGCAAATAAATATTTGCAGCCAGAAATGGCTGAGCATTTGGCACGATGGGGAACTGTTCAGGAAGACGGCGGCTATCGCTGGAAATTCGATCCTTGGGCTAGAGGTCGCACACCTACTGAGTTGCAGGCAACAGAGATGCCGGCTTTATGGGCAAAAATTTCTTGTCCAGTACTTCATTTATCAGGCGACAGATCGGGTTACACTCGCACAGAATTTTTGGGAAAAGGCATTGATTCGTATTTTGAAGATTCTATAAGCGCCATCGTGCCTCAAGCAGGTCACCATGCTCATCACGATAATCTTGATTTTGTGGTCGATCAAATTAGGGCGTTTATCTAAATTAGCTGATTGGTCGTTTCGTTCATGCTCGAAGATCCAGGAAAATTTTATTGGAAATGGCAGTTAGTCGGCTTTGGTCTACTCGTCCTATACGGTGTCGAACGATTCATAAGAACCGATTGCATTTATTTTTATTGCTAGGCGTATTAGGGCTTTATAAACACTAGAAATCAAACGATTAGGGGAATTTGCTCCTCTAATCGTTTGATTGCTCTATCTAGTCTAACCTTGCAGATGCGTAGCCGATTGCAACAACTTGACCATTTTGATTGCTAGTTGTGACATCAGCTTTAACAACTTGTTCGCCGTCTTCTTCGATAATTTCTGACACGATTGCCGTGGCTGTTAGCGTATCACCAGGCCAAACTTGCGTTCTAAAGTCTAGACCGAAGGTCTTTAGCCTACCGTCGCCTACCCAGTTGGTTAGCATTTTTCCCGTCATACCCATTGTGAGCATTCCATGCGCGAAAACTGTAGGATATCCACCGATTTCTTTCGCAAATAACTCGTCCGTATGCAGTGGGTTGTAATCTCCTGAGGTTCCAGCATATTGAACTAATTGAGTTCTTGAAAGATCATTAACAATTACTTCTGCATGCTCATCACCTACGTTTATATCTGTAGCTTTTAGTGACATTTTTCTTTCCTTTCCTAAGATTTATCCTTGGTCGACAACTCGTTCAGTTTGGATTCCGACCGAGCGTGCAGTGACAACAAGTTCACCGTTTTGATCTCTATATTCAGTGATCGATTCAGAGAAGATGAGCTTCCCAGCTCTTTTGCTTTCTTTCTCCCAGCGTTGTCCTGGTTTGCTCTCTGCAGTTAGTACATCACCTGGTTTCATGTTGCGATGGTACGTGTAATGCTGGCCACCATGTAAACCAGTTCCACCACCACTTGTTCCACCAGCATCACCCGCTAATGATTCCTCGGCAGGAGCATTCGACCCTGACGGGTTAGCACCCGACCCGAACCATTTCTGACCAATCTTTGGTCTTAATGATGCATCCGGGTCATATTGTGAAGACGCCTGAATAAACGTGGGCGGAGCGATAATCCCCCCGGTTTCAGTGGTTTTCGCGTAGTTTTCATCGGCATATATCGGATTCGCATCTCCGACCGATCGAGCAAACATCATAATGTGCCCTGCCTCGACTGGAAACTTTTCTACAGCCATTTTGTACCCCTTTCATAAATAGGTTTTAACATCTACCGTCAGATTGTAACTACTCAATCAGAAACATGGTCAAGTTAGTTTCTTCACAGTGTTTAGAGAAACACCTTATGTTCGGATAGTTGCCATCAAATTATTTTTTGCCAAACGTTGCTGATAAAGTTCTGCTCGCTCTAGCGGGCATGTCAGAAGAATGACAGTTCCGAAGTTGTGTGCTTTGAGCATTTTCTCAAGAGCTTCTTCCAATGTGAGTTGAGGGATATTTGAAATTAAAACCTGAACTACATGATCCATTGAGTTAATAGCATCGTCATGAAGGATCAGCGCTACAGGATTTAAAGAGCTTAATTTATTATCTATCGCAGCATCGAACTTAACATTTAATTCAGTTGGCATTTAAACCTTGCCGTGATCCCAGGATCGGTAGCGCTTTGGTGTTATTTTGACAACAACTCGCTTATATGCCGCAGGCGGGAGCTCCTCATTGTTATCGGTGTCGGTATTAATCGGTTGACTGGACATCTGGTCGCTATGCTTCAGACCAATTAGTTTCATGATACTGGCAGTTTGCTTTGGCTCTCGAATAACCTCCGCTGTGCCATCGATTGATACTCCGACTATCTCGTTATATTCGTGACCCGACTCGGTAAGCAGGGTAACTCGATTATCTCTTTCTAGATTTTTAATTTTTTGAGATCGTCCATATGTGGTAAACGATATGCTGTCATCATCACCTAAGATGAACCACATTGGTGCCAGATGTGGTGTTCCGTCTGGATTAATACTTGCAACCTGTACTACTCGTTCGGTTTCCATGAGTGATCTAATTTCTTCTGGAGTTAATGCGATCTTGTTTCTTTTACTAGGCATAGTTTCCTCGGTTCTTTTTTTGAGTCTTAGAGAGACTTAATAGTAACGTCTCGATAATATTCTTTCTATCGAAATAACGTTTTCTTCTGATATTTAATGTTTCTCGTCCATATAGTTTTTATGTGTGACGCGCCGGTTTGATAATCGTGATAACTGATGTTGATTTGAGGTTGGGATCAGAATTTCTCTTTCATGATTAATAGATTCATTAGTCGTATCCTTTAATTGATCCGCCGCATCGATTTTGCTCTCAGATGCACCACTTTTCCTCACCGGTTTAGGAATAAATAAAACCAGTACAGCTCCGACGAACCAACACACAGCCGTTGCTATAAACGGGGCATCAAGCCCACCCTGGGCTTCTGCCCAATAAGCTGCTCCGGGAACAGCAACTGCACCGAAAATGATTGAGAAAGGCATGCCTACACTTCGCACAGCACCTAGATATCGCCTTCCAAAGAACGACCCCCAGATTGTTTCCTGTAGGGGGATTTGTCCACCAAATCCAACGCCAATTAGAGTGCATCCCAATAGGAGTATTAAAGGCAGATCTCCTGTGAATTTCCAAAACTCTATTGGATATCTCACAGTTGGTTGGTCAGGCATTTGACTTGCAAAAGCTACTACTAAGAAGCCAATACCCGCGACCGTAAACCCGAGGGAGGCTAATTTCTTGGGATCGAATCGATCTATTGTGTATCCCCAGAAAGGTTTTGAGAGTGCGGCCCACAGTGACATGGTTGCGGTAAGTGAGGCAGCAACCATCAACGAAAATCCAGCATCTGTGGCAAGCGGAACCAGCAATGAAAGAGCCACAGTTATGCCAACGCCAGCGGTCCCAAAAGTCAATACCAGCAGGAAAAGTGAAGGCGTTCGTAGTGCCTCGGCACGTGTGAATGAGTTATCAAAATCGGCTCGCACCAAAGATCCTGAGGCTTCTAACATTTCTTGCGCAGTGCGATTATCTGGGTTCAAGCCGTAGTCTTCTGGCTGTCTTCTCATTACCATCGCCGCCGCATAGACGATGACCCAAGCAACAACTGCGTGCACTTGCCAGGCTTCTCGCCAGCTCCATGTTTCGATAACAATCGCCGTTAGTAATGGGTAGATTACTCCAGCCAATGATACTCCGGTTGCAGCCCATGCAATCATGAAACCACGTTTTTCTACCCACCACTTAGCCAGTGTTACATTGACTACTAGATTTCCGATCATGGCCGCACCTATGGTGAATGTCAGCGATCGAAGGACGAGCCACTGAGTCAAAGGCGAAATTTCTTTGCCTAGAAGAGTAATTTCTCTGATTGCGCTAGTTAAAAACATTGATACGCCAACGATAGTAACTCCCGCTACCATCAATGGTCGCCCCCCCCACTTGTCTATCCATCCACCAATAATGAATCCTACAAGAGCCATAGTTATCCGCGATCCGGTTTGACCTAGCAAAAACTGCGATCTCTCCCAGCCAAATTCCTGACTCATTGAGTCAAGCATGGTGCTTGTTACTCCATTTTGTGTTCCTATGGACACCAGCTGTGCGAAAAATGCAGCCATAGTTATCCAGTAACCATAGTAAATAAAGGATTTTTTTTGTTTTGACTGATGAGATGGATCGGTCACTAAGTTTTCAGACATACGAATTAATTCACCAGTGCACACAGGTTTTATCTTTACAGAGGTTAACCTGTCCTTTTAAATTTGGTTATATCTTCCATATTGATTTTGTCTAGTTGTGAAAAGAAGAGCACCAGCGATAAGTAGAATGGCGATTGGAGCGAATGTAAGGACATTTTCAACGCCGATAAAGTCGGCCAAGATACTGATAGCGATTAGTTGTGGGATCGCTAGTCCGTCTTTTAGAACTCCTAACAATGCGAATATTCTTCCGTGGATCACGACCGGTACAAATTTACCAATATATGTTTGGGTGGCTGCTGCAGCTAACGTTATTCCCAAGCCAATAAATAGTGACAAGGCTCCGGCTGTTTCAGTCTGATCGTTAATCCAAGGGATATCAACTACTAAGAGGAACTGAGCTAAATCACTTACTGCTTCTATTTGTCCCAATGACGAGACGCCGAGTGCTACAAGTAGAAAACCTAACATTCCAACAGAATTTTCGGAAAAAGTTTGTATTAGTTTAGGGGCAATCAGCATCCCTGCTATGACGCCAAGTGATGCTGGTGCAAAGACGTAAAATGCATATTCTGGCGCCACTCCGAGTGCGCTGATTACATATTTGGGTCCAAGAATCGTCAAAACTACTCCGATTGTGGAAGCCATGGCAGCCAAGAGGAGCATCAATAACGTATCTTTTTCAGAGAGCAACCATCTTACTGCGTCGAGACTAGAATGTTTCTGGTCCATCGAGAACTGCATGCTACTTGTAGGCGGCACGATAGGTGGTACATCTGTTTTTTTCTGGATCGTTTCATTTTTTTTGTTTCGTAGCATTTCTAAGTTTGGTGTAAACCTCGTAATTCGAAGCGATGAGATCAGGAACAATCCCCCTGCCAACAGAGTGACCGAATTAAGTCCCCAAATACTAACGAATACAGGCGCCAGTATGGCTTTACCTAATACTTCACCGGCAGATGAGCTAAGTGATAAAAACGAGTTTGCTGAAGCGAGTTCTTCATCATTGGCTACCAGTGGCGCAGCTGAAGCTTCGGCTGGTTGGGTAATTTGGTGAAGCACTCGCACAAGTAAGAGAACCAGTAGAAGACTTGAGGAGTTCACTCCAAAACTGACGGGTAGTATGAAACATATAGAACCCATCAATAAATAAGCAATTGTCAAGACCAGTCGTTTTGGCATAGCATCAGCGACGGCTCCACCCCATAAACCCAAGACTAGGCCGGGTAGCAGGAAGCATATTCCTATCAGAGCTGCATCACCCTCATTACCTTGATTTTGTGCCGAATTTATCAACGCTGCAAACAATAAAGCCTGTAATGCAATATCTGAGAGGAACCGTGAAATTAATAAGGCCTGAAAGCCCAAATCACGAGCAATTGATTGGGGCGGTAATGCGAACCAAAGTATTCGGAATAAGGTAGCTTGACCGGTGTCGATTGCTGTATCTATCCGCTTTGTGAGGTCGCCAGCGGGTTGATCAAATTGTGGAGGTAGTGCCATGTGCCTATATTAACGGCTTCCGCAGCTGCCAATATTACGGTCCCATGATTTTTGTGTTTATGGGTAAAGTGGTCCGCGTTCCAGCCCGGTTGTTTCTTTGTACCCAAACATGATATTCATATTTTGTAGGGCCGATCCTGATTGGCCCTTCATTAAATTGTCAATACTTGTCACAATTACAGCACGCCTGCCATCATCAGAGATGAATCCGGAAATATCGCAGTAATTCGACGATACAGTGTCTTTTAGAGTCGGAGCGGTCTCTAAAATTCTTACAAACTCACTATTAAGGTAAAATTCGCCGAAGATACTTAGTAAATTTTCACGAGTTAGAGTTTTATCTAAATTAATATGCATGGTGTTGAGTATTCCTCTGGTGGTTCCCAGAAGATGAGGAATGAAATCTATAGTAGCTCGTGAGCCACTGCCAAGTCGGCCTAAGGCTATTTCAGCTTCAACGGTATGTTGATGGGACATGACCCGATACGGGACCACGTTGTCATTTAGGTGTGAAAAGTGTTGTAGTGGTGCAGGTTTTTTTCCTGCACCCGAAGACCCCGTCAGGCCATCGACTGATGCGATTTGCTCTGCTACTAGATTCTGTTTAAAAAGAGGAGCGAGTCCTAAGATAATACCTATAGCGAAACATCCTGGATTGCCGACTATATCTGCGTTTGAGATTGCTGGCTGATTAAGTTCAGAGACTCCATATGCTGCAGTACTTAATAAGTTTTCTGTTTGGTGGGTTGAGTCTCGAATTGAAGGATGTTTTTCGGCATAGCTTGCGTAGTCTACTTGGGACTCAAATCTAAAATCTCCTGAGTAATCAATGAATCGAATTTTTTTATCATATAAATTCTTGGCGTACTGTTGCGAAACACCATCCGGTGTGGAGAAAACAACAATGTCTGCGTCGTCACCAATGTTCACTTCGTCCACAGTTGTGATTTCTAGATCACATCTCCCGACAAGGTGTGGATAGATATCAGAAATTTTACGGCCCGGTCTGACGTCTCGGGCAACCAAACTGCTGATTTCGAAGTGAGGGTGAGCTAGAATTAATTCAAGCATCCCCAAGCCGCCATATCCGGTTGCGCCAACTAATTGCACTTTAGGCATTGTTCGGAAGTCCTTTTCACTCTAGCAAGAATACACTTCAGTAATACAAAAAGTTATATTACTCTTCAAGAATTTCTTGGATGACGAAGACTAATCTTGCTTTTCTCCTCGGTCAAGGCTCGCCAGACTTTGCGATCTTTTTTCAAAGCCCGAATCAAAGGATTAGTCCCAATATTTAGGTCTCTGGCCAGTCTTTGATGATCCCAGGCATTTAATTTAAGCTGGTCGAAAAGGATGGCAGTAGTAATTGGAAAGATCGAATTCTTTGGATTAATTAATAGGTAATTATTGTTTTGGAGGTCAGCTCGGTCCGTGCTTGAGACCTCGGATCTAAGTTTTAACGCGATTATCAGCCTTAGGCGTGTTAAGGCTTTGAGTTTATTGTGATGTTGCGATCTTGATTCTGATGCGATTCCTTCTATTTTTACCCTGTGTTTCAGTTTTATTCGGACAGCTGAATTGGTAACATTTTTTTTCTGACCTCCTGGGCCGGGTACTTTAAATGTCTCAACCGAACAGTGTTGCTGCAAATGCTCATCACTCAAGTAAAGGTAGTCTCGCCAACTTTTTTCACACATAGGTTATATGCTTCGTTCACATATTAGACGAGCTCATTAGTCCAGTTGTATCACCCTCTTCAAGAATAAGGCGGCGAGCTGGGTAATTAATGACGATATTTTCTTCTCCAAATCGTTTATGGGTTCGTTTAAGCAATTCGTGCTTGAGGGTATAGGAGTCGGATAGGGTTTTCGATCTTATTTTTAGAAGAATATCGATATTAGAATCGCCAAACGCCGTGAATAATACGACGGGATCTTTTTCGGCAATTGTGATTGCGGCAAAATCAGTTTTCAATGATTGAAGTATTTCTCGACAAACTTGTTCTACATGGTCTAAATCTACTTCATATGCCACGCCGACAACAAGACGAGCGTCGGCGGCAGGGTCAGTGCTATCGAAGTTGGTAACTGTGGAATTAGCGAGGGTGGCATTTGGAATCATCACAATATTGTTGTCGAATGTTCGAACTCGTGTTGCCCGCCAGCCGATGTCATCGACATGTCCGAAAGTGGTGCCTTCGATCTCGATTAAATCTCCTACTCGCAGAGATGAATCTGACAGCATGAAAGAGGAGGCAATAAGGTTGGAGAGTAGTGGTTGAATCGCGAGCGCAACTGCTAATCCTCCAATTCCTAACCCTGCAAGAATTGGGGATATTTGTACCCCAAGCGCTTGAAAAACGAAGAGAACTCCTAGTGAGATGATTGCGACATTGAAGAGTCTTCTCCAAAAGGGAAGAGCCTTCGCGTCTACAAGATCAGATATCTGGAAATCTTCATCAGGTGCCGACTGAGGTTTTGTTGCAAATTCCTCGATTAGTCCAGTAATTATTTTTTGCAGTCCGAGGGCCGCAACCACTATCATTAACGCTTGAATAATACTAAAAGCAGCCTCTGCAGTAACATCGCCGATATAGGAGGTTGTTTGTGTGGCGGTGAGCAATCCAAAGAGGATTAGCTCCCATGTAATAGGACCTCTAATAGATTGTAAAATCAGGTCATCGTAATTATTCGAAGTATCACCAACCCATTTATGTACATATCGATTTATTATCCAAGAGATGGCAATACCCGCGATTGCGAAGCACAACAATGTTATCAAAGAGGTTATAGTTTCGGACCAAGTAAACAGCTCAGGTATGACAAGATTGCCGTTTGATGAATTTCCCAACATGATGCAATCATACTCGTGAAAACTAGTTCAGGTCTATAAAATACTCATAGCTAAGGCTTTATATAGTTAAACTTATTGGGTGCATGATTTTTCAGACAAGCAGCTTCAAGACGAACAGCTACGAGAGCTTGATCCATCCGCAAGTCACCGTTCTAATTTAAACAATGCGATCGGCTTGTTACGTGGCGAGCGCAAGATGTTACTTTTATTACCTTTAGCCGTTTTTTTCATAGTTATTTCAGCTTTTATTGTAATTTTTTCTGTGGCTGCGTTTTCTGGTACGGGCACAGTTGAAAGTACGGAAATTTCTTGTTCTTCGGTGGCTCTTATTTTTGGTCTGATATCAGTCGCAGGGTTAATTATTTGGAATTTCGCACTAGGCTCCCTCACTACAGCTCTCGTCCGAAAATACAGAGGTTTGGAATTTGAGTTTCGAGAAAGTGTTTTTACAAGCCTCTCAGCGGCTCCTGCTATTATTTTATATTCCTTATTTGCCAACGCAGTTATTCTTGGCACCATTAGTCTGACCTCGATAGATTCATGGCCTGAGATCAGCAGCTATTGCAGAGCTGTTATCTCAGTTCCTGAGACAAGCGAAGCCATTGGGCTACCTGAAATTAGCCTGGCTTCCGGCAGCCACTGGGCTGTTTTGCTCAGAATATCGAATCTTTTTACCGCGGGTGAGAGCAGTTTTTTACTGCTCTCAGGTGAAATAATTTTACTGAGTTGGAGTTATATAACATTTTTCTTGCTACCTTTCATTATTTTTAGAAAGCTTGGATTTAAGGCAAATGTGACAACACCTTTCAGCTGGACTCGGACGCTTTTTCGCAATGTTATGTTTTGGTTGCTGGTAGTTGAATCGGTACAATTTTTAGTCATAGTACCGTTGGTTTCCTTAGTTGGCCTAGTAGGGATGGTTTTTATTATGCCAATATATCTTTTTGTGCTCACCCCTTTGACTATCTCTTATAAGATTATTGTTAGTCACTCACTGGTTAGTGGTTTTGTAGGTCGGCTGGAGGAAAGTACTAACACAAAATTTTCGGATACGCTGGAAGATTCCTACGATCCGGCGAGGGCATTGTGAGAAATAGCTTTCAATTTTTGTCAGTCAAAGCTTTTTTTAAATCGGCTGGAGTATCGAGATCTCGAAATGACAATTCATTCGGGTCATAGGGGATCCAGTCCTCTCGAGGTATTCTGATTGCATTCAGATCTTTTATCAAGCGGCCAGGAGCACGCACGCGATTATCAATTGCTTCTTCAATAACGGGGAGTGCATTGCGATGCATGACCGAGCATAATGGTTGCGGATGGCTAGATTCTGGCAGCACCCACAATATATTTTTTTCTGGTTGTTGTGTGATTGCTGTTTCTAGAATTTGTGCTAAATATGAGAGCAGACTTTGTTGAATCCATGGCATATCGACAGCAACGATAAAACAAAGATCAGCGCTAGTTGCTTTGAGGCCAGCAGCGATCCCAATGAGTGGACCTTCGCCAGATATTTCGTCTTCCACTATCAAAGTAGGGATTTTGACCTCAAGATCATTTGGCAGTTGTTGTCCAGTCGCTTTTACTATGCAGATCTCTTCCAAGTCTTTAGTTGTATTCAGAGTAGATGTAATATGCGCTAACAACGATTTGTCGCGAAATTTCAAATTTGCTTTATCCGATCCCATTCGCTGAGATCGTCCACCAGCTAGTACTATTCCAGAGCGAATGATTTTTTTGGTCATTTGGTGAGTTCCTTAATTAGTCTATTTTAGTCAGCGAGCGTGTCGATTTGAAACCTAATAGCCCTTTACATAGTTTTCTTGATTTAGATCCACTGTCTAATAAGACACCCGTCATTTCACTAGTGGGTGCGGGGGGGAAAACGACCATTCTTTTTTCTTTGGCAGCTTCAATGACAACTCAGTTATCTGGCACAGTTATTATCTGCGGAACCACTCGATTTACGCTCGGGACACCCGCTCCAGCGGTGTGGTCTTATGCTGACGTATTAAATACAGGGACTAAATCCTCCCTTCCCAGTACTATAGTGGTTTCTGATTCAATTGATCCCGAGTACAAAGGACGATTCAGCCCACTAAATAACCAACAAATCGCGAATCTTGCACGGCTTAGTGAGGTTGCTGCCATACTTGTCAACGCCGATGGTTCTAGGATGAGACCATTTAAGGCACCTAAATCCGAAGAACCGATATTACCTAACGTGTGCACACATGTCATTTGTCTAGTCGGTGCTGATGCGCTTGGACTGCCAGTAACAGCTGAAGCTGTGCACAGACCAGATGAGATAAGGCGTGTTTTGGAATCCATCGGCTTGGATAATTTAACTCAGCTGGATGCAAAAGCTATCAGTGAAGTTTTAGTTCACACTTATGGTGTTATTTCGAATGATAGAGATTGTGAATTCTCAATTATTGTCCACAAGGCGGATTATCAGAATGCAGCCAAGGCAATTGCCAACTCAATCACAGAGACTTCTTTCTTTTCCAGTCGAAAATTTCCGATCGTTTTGTCGAAGAAAATTGGCATGGAGATAGTGTCCGATCGGTGGTAAGAACTCCGTTAATAAGAGGACAGGTGCTGGGTTATTTGTTACAGTTTCACCCATGTAATTGAATGCACGTGAAAGCCGAGATATAAGTTTTATCCAAAAGAATAATGAATAGAAGTAACTAAATTAAATTATGTTAGAGTTATCCGCTCTTCTCGCACTTTTGATAATGTCGGCTTTTTTCTCCTCCTCAGAGACGGCATTTCTCTCTATGTCTCGTCCTAGGCTAGATTACCTAGCCGAGGATGGTTCAGATAGGGACAAGGCGAGCGCACGTAGGATTCAAAGACTTTTGACTCGACCAAAGCGACTTTTGAACGCGATATTGTTAGGCAACAACCTAGTAAATACGGCGATTGCTGCTACAGCGGGTGCGTTGGCCACTTCTGTTTTTAAGCTTAGTGACGGTATGGGTGTGCTTGTTGCCACAGCTGTGGTAACAGTTGTGTTGGTTCTATTTGGTGAGGTACTCCCTAAGGGATTCGCGCTCATGCGTCCTTTCACTCTTGCACGTTTTATGGCTCCAATTCTTGGCGTATGGACGTGGATGGCTGCACCAGTTTCATATCTACTTGAGCTACTATCTAACTTTTTATTTCGATTTGGTCGCACTGCCGACAATGGTGAGGGAGGTGTGGACTCCGTACTTTCCGCTGATGAAATAAGGGCTGCAATTTTAACTGGTGTAGATGCGGGTGAGATCGAATCTGAGCAAGCCCAACCATTGTTGGGTGCGCTTACGCTGCATGACTTACAGGCAAGAGAAATTATGGTATCTCGTTTGGATATGGTGACAATCCAAAGTTCCGCAACGATTAGGGATGCATCGCGTTTACTCTCAGAAAATGGATTTTTGAGGCTGCCAGCTTATGGAAACGATACAGATAGCATTACCCATGTTATTCACGTCTCAGATATAAATGCAGCAATACAAATGACCGAATCAGCCTTTGATTTGCCGGTAGAGGATATCGCAAGACCTGCCATTTTTGAGAGTGAGACAGCTACAGTCGAAAGAGTTGTACAAGTCATGCGAGAAAATCACACACATATGATTGTTTTATCTGACGAGTCTGGGGCTTTAGCTGGGTTGGTGACCCTAGAGGACATTGTCGAAGAAATATTTGGGTCTCTTTTATCTGAATCTGGAACCGATCGAGGTGTTATTAAAGATTTGAATGGAGACACGTTATCTCTTCCCGCTGAAGTTGATGGTCGGGTTTTATTGGTAGATTTATCAAGGCAGCTAGATATTGATTTAACCGGCGTAGCTGCAAGTACGGTGGGTGGCCTTATTTTAGAACATTCGCGTCGATTCTTAGAAAACGGCGAGTGGATGGAATATGCGAATTTACGATTCACTGTAATAGAGCGAGACGATAGGCGATTGACAAAGATCGCGATTGATTATTCTGTCAAGGATCGGATAAATGTCAAATAGCCATTCTAGATTAGGATGAGGCAATCGTGACTAAAATTTACGGCTGGGATTTCACGATGGATACGCCGCTGGGCAAGCTCACTGTAGTGGGTTTAAACGCATACATTTCGGGAATAAAGCACAATGATCCTGAGACCGAGTTTGCAAATTATGATGAGACTTCATCCCACTTTGAGATTTCAATGAAGACCCTAAAAAACCAATTATCGATAGATCCAAAACTTAACTATGTTGATTCGAATTTTTCAACTCAAGAAGAGCACATGACAGTTGCTATCAACGTTAAGGACCAGTTGATCAAATATTTCCGTGGTGAACTTCAAGACTTTGAGATACCGTTTTGTGATTTCTCTGGCAGTGATTTAGAAAATGACGTATGGCATGCGATGCTTTCTATTCCCTACGGATACACAAGTAGTTACAAGAAAATAGCAGAGGCAATTAGCCGACCCAAAAGTTTCCGACCTGTCGGTAGAGCTGTTGGTAGAAATCCTTGGTCAATTGTTATTCCGTGTCACAGAGTTATTGGATCAAGCGGCAAATTGGTTGGATATGCATCTGGTCTATCAAGAAAATCATGGTTATTAGCCCATGAGGCGCGGGTATTCGGTTCATAATCAGAAGTCTGATATATTCTTTCTAATCGTGTTACAAAAAGGGGGAAGTCATGGGTAGTTTGGACGGAAGAACAGCACTGGTAGCAGGTGCCAGTCGTGGTATCGGGGAATACATGGCAAAAGCTCTCGCGGCTGCCGGTGCAAAAGTTGCCGTTGCAGCTCGGACCGTAGAGGTAACAGATAAGAGATTACCCGGAACTATTCATAGTGTTGCGCAGTCAATTAATGAAAGCGGTGGTGACGCGGTTCCGGTAGTAATGAATATGCGCAATCCGGAAAGCATTTCAGCAGGTGTTGCTGAGGCGGCTGAAAAAATGGGCGGTTTGGATATTGTTATTAACAATGCTGCCATTCTTGTGCCAGGGACTCTAGAATCAGTGCTAGATCGCCACATTGAACTTATATGGCAAGTTGATCTGCGTGGACCTCTACTGCTAATGAAGGCGGCTCTGCCGCATTTAAAGAATGCTGGCGCTGGTGATTTAATTAATATTTCTTCTATTGCTGCCGTTTTCCCGGGCCCAGGCCCATATCAGGATGTCAGACAAGGAGATGGCGCTTTTTACGGTATGGTGAAGGCGGGTCTTGAACGGGCGTCTCAGGGATTAGCCCGTGAATTACAGGCTGATAATATCAAAGTTAATGTACTCTCTCCGCAAGGGAGAATCAAAACGCCTGGTAATATTTGGGCGGAAAACGATCCGGATAACCCGACTCTTGAATTTGAGGCAGCAGACGAAATGGCTAAGTCATCAGTATGGATATGTGAGCAACCTAACACGTTTACTGGGCATATTTTGTACGATCAAGATCTTTGTAAAGAGCAAAACCTCTAGAGATTACGTGCACGAATTAGTTCTTTTACTATTTCGTTTCTTTGTAATTTGCCGTTTCTCGTTCGTGGAAGTTCTTGATATGCGATCCATTCATGGGGCTGTTTGTACTGTGCTAGATTGACCTCACAAAATTTCTCGAGTGCCGCAAAATCTAGTCCGTTGTCGGTTGCTGGAGTGACGCAGGCTACGACGATTGTTTTTTGAGCGTCGAGCGCGAGACCAACAACCGCCACGTCATTAACGGAGGGGTGTTTTGCTATCGTATTTTCTATTTCTGGAGGCGATAGTCTGAAGCCAAATGATTTAATAATGTCATCTGAACGCCCGTTAAACCAAATGTTAGAATCTTCATCCATGGAGGCTAAATCGCCGCCAATAAACCAGTCACCCCGATATATAATTTTTTCTTCGTCAGGTCTTTGCCAGTACCCAATCATTAGGCCAGGATCAGACCGGTGGACTGCGAGCAGGCCAATTTGTCCATTCGGTACTGGGTCTGTTGATTCGGATTCAGGTTCTAGAATCGCTACTTTTCGTCCGATTTGAGGCCGCCCAGGTGAACCTGGGATCACTGGTACACGTGGTCCGTTAGAGATATACGTACTAATTTCCGTCATTCCTAGTGACTCATACATAGGTGTTTTGCATCTTTCAGCCCATTCATCTCTTACAGTGGTCGGGAGTGGCTCACCGGCGCAGAGTACATGTCGTAGCTTTTTGAGATCATGTGATTCCGGCCTACTATATTTAAGTATTTGTCGAAAGACTGTAGGGACAGCCGCAAAAATCGTAACCTGAAGACGTTCGATGATAGGTAACCATTTTTCAGGATTAGATTCACCACCCGCGAGCACGGCGTGAGATCCCCACCTCCATGCGTCCATTAATCCAACGCCGAGTGTATAGGTCCAATTTATAGTTCCGGCGTGCAGTGTTGTATCAGTGGTCTGGAAATCCAGCCAACCCTCGCGGACTAATTCACGGCCAAAGACACTCCGATGGGCGTGCACCACACCTTTGGGTCGTGAGGTAGTTCCTGATGTGTAAACGAAGAATGCCGGATCATCGCTGTAAGTGGTCGGAAGTGGAACCTTCTTAGATTTTGCTTTCATTTCTTGGATAGAAATACTTTCAATATTTTCCAGGCTCATGGATTCATCTAGTGGATGCGTAGAATCGATCAGAATACCTTTTGCTCCACTATCAGCTGCGATGACCTGTACTTCGCTCAGGGTGAGTTGTGGTGAGAGCGGTATCGGGGCGAGGCCTGCTGCTACGGCGCCGAAAAAAGCAAAAGCATGATCTGGACTGTGCGGCAGCCGCAGTAATATTCTGTCGCCTGGTTCTAGGTTTAGGCTTGCTAATGAATATGCTATTTGTAAGGTTTCTTGCCACACTTCGGCATATGTCCATTGGGTATCTTTATTTTCAGCGTCTACAAACGTGAACGCCGTACGGTTTTTATCATTGTCACTTTCTGCCCATCTCCGGATGCAGTATTCGGCGAGATTCAACTTCGCTGATTTATTATTTGGAGTTTGGTTTGTTTTAGTCATAAGAGCTATCTTAGGCAAGTATTTGATTCTGGTTTTGCAAATGCACTTAAACATTTTCTTAGGAGCTGGTGTATGCGACACCACGAACTTGAAGATTTAAGAGTCACGATAGTGGACAAGGTTGCCGAATGGCAAGTTGTTCGACATCAGATAAATGGGTGGGTGGATAAGGTTTCTAAGGGTTTTTACTCGTAGACCACTTGGTCCTGATTGCGGACTAACCTACTATTTACCTAGCTCAGCGGATTGATTGTAGAGAATGTGGTTTCATGAAATTAAAATCCATCTTGGTCGGTATTGCCGGTGGTTCTGCCTCTGGTTTAACTGGAATTGGAGGTGGTACTGTTCTGGTGCCGTTGCTTACAGGCACCCTAAAAATGCCCCAGCGACAGGCTCATGCGACCTCACTCGCGATAGTTATTTCTGTAGGTATCGCAGCTGTTATTCCGTATTTGCGTGAGGGGCACGTTCAGTGGGCTTTGGTTTTAGCTCTGGGCGGGGGCGCGACTCTGGGAGCTCAAATTGGTGCTCGCACCATGCATAATTTACCTGATGTCTGGCTCAGATTAGTGTTTGCTTGTTTTCTCTTCCTCGTAGGTTTGAGAATGATCACTATGGTCAGTCCGGAGGCTATTTCCGAGTCTCAACTCCAATTCTTGAGTCGAGAGACGTTACTTGCACTTGTGATTGGGTTAACAGGTGGTGCGTTTGGCGGACTATTGGGGATAGGTGGAGGGACGCTTTTTGTACCAGCTTTAGTATTGCTCTTGTCACTCAATCAGCTCGATGCTCAGGGCGTGTCTTTAATCGTTGTCGTACTTACAGCGATTTCCGGAACGACTGCAAATTTACGTGCAGGATTTGTAGACAAATCAACGGTTATTTGGGTTGCTCCAAGCGCTATCGTTGTTGGCTTCATGGCAGGATTCTTGGCTCAAAATCTAGATGAAACAATACTGACTCGATTATTTGGGCTTGTTGTGCTCTATGTCGGTGGTAAGACGATACTAAGTACCGCTCGAACCTTGCGATCAGCCGAATAGTCTACGAGATAGATATTTGTGCTGGTCTCCATCATTTCAGATACACATTTGCCTTCTATTCATAAAACGCCAGATGGCCTTGGTCCCGAACTAGGTAATTTTTTAGCCAGCACGGAGTTGATCATCCATGCGGGAGATGTAGTGAGGCCATCAATTCTCGATTGGTGCGAACAGTTTGCTCCAGTCATTTGCGCCAAGGGTAATAATGACGATTTTGAAGATCGGCGTGCGACGGACGATATTCGAATCGAAATAGAGGGATGGCGATTTGGAGTTGTACATGAACTCCGACCAGAAGACAGGCCGATGGATGTATTGGTAGAGCAGGCATTTCCCGGAGAATCAATTGAAGCGATCGACGTTTTAATTGCCGGAGACACACATGTTGCACGTCTAGAGTACAGGGACGGAGTCTTGCTGATTAATTCTGGTTCTCCGACTCTTCCGCATCATCTAGAGTGGCGCCTCGGTTCCGCAGTGCTCCTAGACGTAACAAAATCCC
>Ga0315316_10000372_pt1 | contig 29321 bp, 19 predicted proteins | sample M160m3416metaG_FD_203702 | JGI IMG/M metagenome (GOLD analysis project Ga0315316, IMG submission 203702) | Ammonia-oxidizing marine archaeal communities from Monterey Bay, California, United States - M1 60m 3416 | ecosystem: Environmental > Aquatic > Marine > Intertidal zone | place: USA... | reverse complement strand
GCCTTCTTTTATGAGCCTTTCCTAAACAAATCATGTCCAAATCACGCGTATTCCTGACCCTACTGCTTATTTTCGGACTTTCACATTCTGCCATTGCTGAACAGCGTCCCAATATTCTTTGGCTTTCCGCCGAAGACATTTCACCTCACCTTGGATGCTATGGCGACCCACATGCCATTACCCCCTTTCTGGATTCACTGGCAGAGGATGGAATTCGATACACCAATGCCTTCACGACCGCGGGAGTATGTGCCCCCAATCGTTCCGGAATTATTACGGGGATGTACCAGACTTCCCTCGGCACTCATCACATGCGATGTCAGGCCACATTGCCATCGCATATTAAGCCGTTCACAACCTACCTTCGTAACGCAGGATACTATTGCACCAACAACTCGAAGACGGACTACCAGTTTTCCACGCCTAAAGATGCTTGGGACGTTTCTTCAGGCAAGGCCCACTGGAAAGACCGCCCCGACAAAAACACACCATTCTTTGCAGTCTTTAATTTTGTGGGCTGTCATGAGTCCGGGATTGCCAGCACCAGCAAATATCAGTCGGTTACCCGCGACCTTACCCCAGAACAACGGCAGGATCCAAATAAACTGACAACCTTCCCCCCATACTATCCCAAAACTCCCGCCGCATTGGACGACTGGAAACGCAACTACGAACTCATTACCGCTCTAGACTACTGGTGCAAGGATCACGTCGACCAATTGAAAGCAGCGGGACTTTATGAGAACACCATTATCTTCTTCTGGTCTGATCACGGTGTTGGATTGCCTCGTGCTAAACGATGGCTCTATGATTCAGGGACTCACATCCCGCTCCTTGTTCATGTACCTGACAAATTCAAACACCTCGCTAACCATAAGCCTGGCAGCGTCAGTGACCGTCTCGTTAGTTCCATCGACCTTGGACCTACCGTGCTGAATCTGGGAGGAGTAGAACTCCCAGCTCATATGCAAGGCCAGGCATTTCTTGGCACCCGCCAGCCAGCTGATCGCGAATACGTTTATGGGGCTCGAGATCGCATGGATGAGCGTTACGATATCATCCGCATGGTTCGCGACAAACAATTTAAATACATTCGTAATTATGAGCCTCTCAAAGCCTATTACCAATATATGAATACACCAGAAAAAGGAGCAACCATGAGGGATTTGCGAATGCTCCACGATGCCGGCAAGCTCAGCGGCCAATCCGAATATTATTTTTCTGACTCCAAGCCTGTGGAAGAACTTTATGACACCGTAAACGACCCTCATGAAATCAATAATTTGGCGGGCCTCAAAGAACATCAGTCGACGCTGAAGCGGATGAGAAAGATTCACATCCAATGGGTACAAGACACGAAAGATCTTGGCCTGATTGCCGAACCAATACTCCTCGAGCGTCAGGCAAAGCTTGGTAATCAATACGACATTCTCCGGAAGACCGCTGACACGCACCTCGTTAAACGAATTGGTGAAACGGCTTTGCTCGCATCCGAAGGGGAAAAAGCTATGGGTCAATTGGCCCAGGCACTTAAGGATCAGGACGCTGCCGTACGCTATTGGGCTGCGACAGGCCTCGGCAATATTGGTAAGCCCGCCGCGGACTCGGCAAGTCGACTGAGAGGAATGCTCAAAACGGAACCCTCCTCAGTCGTAAGAACCGCAGCGGCGCGTGCACTTTGCCGGTTTGGCATCGTAGACGCTGCGTTGCCAATTCTAGTTCAAGAGTTGCACAACGGCGAGCAATGGGAACGTTTGCACGCGGCTATTGTATTGGACCAAATCGACGATCAGGCAAAGCCCGTTATTCGGGAAATGCATCAGGCGCTTCAACCCCGTACCGATCTTTACGCCAATGGCAAGTATGTTATCCGCGTTATTAACAGGGCGCTGAATCAGCTTGAAAGCACTACCCGAGTCGTCCCCTAAATTACTTCTAACCGGCCCGTCTTGCTAAGTAGTCGCCTAAGGATCGTGGAACTCCCCCATTCCACTGGAATTTCCGAACTAAAAATGAGATATTAGAGAGTCTCAATCAATCATCCATTAAGTATCCACCCTATGATGTCTCGAGTAATACTCACTGCGTTAGCACTTTCTCTCTTTTGTACCAACTTGGTAGAAGCCGCCCCACGTAAGAAGATACAAATCTTTATTCTTGCTGGGCAATCTAACATGGAAGGCCATGGAGCTATCACCTCCAACAAGGAACAAAATAATGGGCAGGGTTCACTGGAATATCTAGTAAAACAAGACGAAACCGCAAAACAATATGAACACACTATCAATCCCGATGGCAGTTGGACAAAACGCAGCGATGTTTGGATTGAATACCTAGGTCGAAAAGGAGAACTGAGTGTTGGCTACGGTGCACGGGAACACCTGTTTGGTCCTGAGTTGCAGTTTGGTCATGTCGTCGGTAACTACTTCAAAGAGCAGGTCCTCATCATTAAAACGGCGTGGGGGGGGAAAAGCCTCGCCGGTGACTTTCGTCCGCCCTCCAGCGGTGGGAAAGTGGGGCCGTTCTACACAGAAATGGTAAACCATGTCAAACAAGTTCTCGCTGACCTTGGATCGCATTTCCCCGAATACCGCGGGCAAGGTTACGAGATTGCTGGTTTTGGCTGGCACCAAGGATGGAACGATGGCCTTAGCCACGATACCGTTGCGGAATACGAGTCCAACCTTGTTAACTTAATCAACGATTTGCGTAAGGCTTTTAACACTCCCGAAATGCCCGTTGTTATCGCCAACAGTGGATTTGGTGGATCAGCTCAAAAAATCGACCGTCGACTTGGAATCATCGCTGCCCAACTCAACGTTGCTAAACGCGAAGAATTTTCGGACTCCGTCTTCACGGTTGAAACCCGGCCGTTCTTTAGACCTCCGGAAGTCTCACCTTCCCGTCAGGGATATCACTGGAACCACAACGCGGAAACACATTTCTTGATCGGTGACCATATGGGTCGAGGGATACTAAAATTAATATCCGCCGCTAATTAAGCATCAGCTACAGGTTTTAAGAATGCGGATCATTGCCGTTTTAACGTTCGTTCTTATCGGGGCGATCAATACCACAATTGCCTCAGATAGCTTCTTTAACAAGCAAGTGGCTCCCTTACTCGTTAAGCATTGTATCGAATGCCACAATGCCAACGACTTCAAAGGCAAACTGGACCTCCAATCCAAAGCTGGCTTCCTTAAGGGTGGAGAACTCGGGCTGGTATTCAACGGAACGGCTCCGGCGGACAGTGCCATTTTACAACGCATACAAGCCGATGAAATGCCTCCTGAGCATCCACTCGCCGAGAACGAAAAAGCTATCTTAAAGCAATGGGTTGAAGCCGGCGCAAACTGGAACACGGATCTCATCAATATCTTTGAATACAGCAGTCCTCAGCGTGCTGGCTATGACTGGTGGGCACTCCAGTCCTTGAAGACTCCAGTTCCACCGTCTAGTGTTATGTCCGATGCCGGACGTGTTTCAAATCCGGTCGATCAATTCGTTCTTCGCCAATTACATGCCGCAAAATTGCCTCAGTCACCACGCGCTAACCGGTCGTTACTAGTAAGGCGTGCCTATCTTGACCTGACCGGACTGCCCCCAACAACGGAACAGGTCGCCAGCTTCATTACGAATGATGCGGCAGATGCCTATCCCCAACTCATTGATCAATTACTTGCCAGTCCACAGTACGGAGAACGATGGGCACGACATTGGCTCGACGTTGTCAGATTCGGGGAAAGCCAGGGGTTCGAACGGGATAAATTACGGCCGCACTCGTGGAGATACCGGGACTGGGTCATTGACGCCTTTAACCACGACATGCCATATGACAAATTCGCAAAACTGCAACTGGCAGGTGACTTAATTGAAGGTAATACGTCCCAAGGACGCATAGCAACTGGCTTCCTAGGAGCAGGAACATGGGACGAAGTAGGATTCAGTCAACGGAGCCCAGTCTTCAAACGGGTTGTGCGAGCCGATCAACTAGAGGACTTAACAGCTGCTGTTACACAATCTTTCTTAGGCCTTACGGTGAACTGCGCCCGTTGCCATGACCACAAATTCGATCCCATTACGCAAAAAGAGTACTACCAAGTCACTGCATCTCTGGCCTCGGTCTATCACGGCCGAATGATTTTTGAGGAGCAGTTGTCGGCAACCGAAAGATTGGAGAACGAACGTCGCAAAGAAGTCTTACACCATCGCCACCGCCTCCTTCAGGATAAAATCAGCAAGGCAAAACAGGAGGTTAAGGCCCGACTTCAGTCCGAGGAAAAACCTTTTGGGGAAAAAGACATCAACGCTGCTTTACCAAGCGTCGTGAGAGAGCACTGGATTTTTGAGGCACAGCATTTACAAGAGCAGGCGGGACGTTGGGGCGATTATTCCGTGTACGCGATCGCTCCAAAGGCTCCCGATAAAACGTTCCTGTTCATCCGAGGTGATCCTGAGAATCGTGGCGAACCCGTAAATGCGGGAGGTGTTGCATCCGTTGTGGCCACCTCTGCAAACTTCAACCTACCGGAAGACGCAAGCGACCAGGATCGCCGCATCGTCTTTGCTGATTGGATCACCAAGAACAACGCTCTGTTCGCGCGAACTGTCGTCAATCGGCTATGGCATTACCATTTTGGAACCGGGATCGTCGACACGCCAAATGACTTTGGCTTTAACGGTGGCCAACCTTCACACCAAGAGCTTTTAGAATGGCTTGCTAGCGAACTCGTGACAAACCATTTCAGCCTCAAACATATCCAACGACTCATCGTTACCTCGGAAACCTACCAGCAAAGTTCACGGGCTAATCCCAACGCAGAGGCTGTGGATGCAGAAAACCGTTTGTTATGGCGATATAGCCCCAAACGAATGACGGCCGAGACCCTTCGGGATACCGTCTTGTTATTATCGGGTCAACTTAACACGGATATGCACGGTCCCGGCTATTATGACTTCACGACGTTTGTTGCTAATTCACAGTTTTATAATGTTTTTGACCCAATCGGGGAAACTTTTAATCGGCGTACCATCTATCGAACAGTAATACGTTCAGGCCGAAATCGCTTCCTTGATGTATTCGATTGCCCCGACCCCAGCTCCAAAGCTCCTCGTCGTGCCACTACCACAACCCCCCTTCAATCGCTATCTCTAATGAATCACTCTTTTTCCGTACGCGCGGCTCAACGTTACGCCAACAAACTTGAGACAACATACCCCGACCAACCACATGACCAACTCAAGCACCTTTTTCGGGAATCGTTTTGCCGCGAAATAGATGAAGACGAATTAGTCCTGGCCATGGAAGTCTATCAAGAAGCCGGACTAACTGGTGTTTGCCGTGCAATCATTAATGCCAATGAATTTATTTATATCCGTTAAATACCGCGAAGCTTTATCATGTCATTTACCGAATCATCATTTCGCAATCGCCGTACCTTCCTGAAGTCAATTCAATACGGCCTGGGCACAACGGCAGCTACAGCCATGATGCTGGACGACCGTCTTCTTGGTAACGATTTGAATTCACGACCGGGGGCACTCTCTAACACCCATCATCCTGCAAGAGCAAAACGGGTTGTGCAAATTGTCCTCACCGGCGGCTTCAGTCAGGTGGATAGTTTTGACTATAAGCCAGAATTGCCTAAACACCATGGAAAAACACTCCAGGAGAGCCTGGGACGCGAAGAAACGCCAGACGTCTTCTTTGGCAAAGTAGGTCGTATCAGACAATCCGACTTTGAATTCTCTCAGCATGGTGAAAGCGGCCTTTGGATCTCCGAACTATTCCCCCATCTTGCGACCGTCGCTGATGAACTTACGATCATCAATTCGATGTTCGCCGAGACTTCAAACCACACTCCCGCGACTTTCCAGGAAAATACCGGCTTCAGGCTAAATGGATTTCCGGTCATCGGATCCTGGGCGTCTTACGGATTAGGAAGTGAAACACGAGATCTACCTAGCTACGTCGTCTTCCCGGACGCCCGAAGCCTACCTGCCGGTGGATCGATCAATTGGACCAATGGCTTTCTACCAGCGCAACATCAGGGAGTGGTGATGCGTAGCTTAGGTGTGGCAATCGACGATCTCGCTATCCCTCGCGGGATCTCCAAAACACAGGAAACCGCCACTCGCAAATTGCTCAACCAGCTCAATGAAAACTTAAATTCCCGCCAGGGCGACGACAATAATCTCACCGCACGTGTCAAAAGCTACGAACTGGCAGCTCGAATGCAAAGAGTCGTACCCGAAATAACCGACCTCGGCAAGGAAGACCAAACAACTCACGAACTGTATGGAGTGGGCAACGGCGAAGCCAATGATTTCGCTCGCTCCTGTCTATTGACCCGTAGATTACTCGAACACGGAGTAAGGTTCGTCCAGCTTTTCTCCGGCGGTGCCTTCCAAAGTCCTCGCATCAATTGGGATGGACATGAAAATTGCAAGAAAAACCATCTCCGTGAAGCAGCTCGCATTGACCAGCCCATCACCGGTTTTATCAAAGACCTTCGACAAAGGGGGATGCTGGATGATACGGTCATCCTGTTCACCAGTGAATTCGGGAGGACACCTTTCGCCGAGTCAGCTGAGGACGCTGTGGGGCCGGGGCGAGATCACAATCAGAATGGATTTTCCGTTTGGGTGGCCGGGGGAGCCTTTCAGGGCGGCATGAACTATGGAAGTACCGATCCCGTCGGATACTCAGCGATCGAGAATCGAGTCCACTGGAATGATTTCCACGCTACAATTCTCCATACCCTTGGAATCAATCACAAACAGCTAACCTACTATCACAATGGTATAAAACGCCGCCTTACTAATGTCTCCGGCCACGTAATTAAAGACATTCTCAGCTAAATCCCTAGTTTAATCTCGCAACAAATTCAGTCATAATGCGTTCATACAAAAGCTTATCCATATTAATAAAAAGAGATCCATGAAGTACGTAACTAAATGCCTTGCTTTGTTTATCGCGGTGACCGTTCTTACAACTACAGCAGCAGGCGCCGAGAAATGGCAGCAACTGTTCAATGGAAAAGATCTTACTGGCTGGACTCCTAAAATACGTGGTTACGAGTTTGGTGAGAACTTTGGAAATACATTCCGAGTAAAAGAGGGCGTTATGCAGGTTGGGTATGAAGCCTACGGTCCCTTCCAAGAGCGATTTGGTCATATCTTTTACAAGACTCCCTATTCCAATTATCGGTTTCGAGTCGAATACCGATTTTTTGGTGACCAGTCGCAGGATGGCCCAGGCTGGGCTTTTCGTAACAGCGGGGTGATGATTCACTGCCAAGATCCCAAAACGATGACAAAGAATCAGTCTTTCCCGGTTTCGATCGAAGTGCAATTGCTGGGCGGTTCCGCCGAGGGCAAACGCGCCACCTCTAATCTTTGCACACCTGGGACAAATGTTGTCATGAAGGGAAAATTAGAAACCAGACACTGCATCCAATCCAGTTCAAAGACGTATCGCGGCGACGGATGGGTGACTGCCGAAATTGAAGTTCGTGGAGGAAAAGCTATCAAACACATTCTGGATGGCGAGGTTGTTTTAGAATATGACCAACCACAACTAGACCCTCGAGATAACGACGCGAAGCGAATTATCGAGAAACGAAAAGATGATTCATTAATTTTAGGAGGTGGTTACATTTCACTGCAATCGGAAAGCCACCCAATCGAATTTCGCAAAGTTGAAATCTTAGTTTTAGAAGACTAAGCCTTGTTGCTAAAATTCAAAATCCAGTTGCTGAGCCGGAGGGTCATTACCCTCCGGTTCTTGTATTTCAAACCTTTCCAAAACATTCTGAGTTAAGGCAGAGTCAGATAACCCCACCACGATTTCTTTTTCATAGACGGGACCACGGTTGTCATGTTGGCCCGGAGGCTTCGAGGAAACGACAGTCAAACTTCCGTTCATGATGGCGTCTCGCAATTCAGCCGTACTTCCGTAGCCCACCAAGTCTTTATAGGTCACCGCAAGAGCCTGTCCACCTCGCGACAACGTTTCTCTGATAACCGCACGACTATGGCTCCTATCTAAAAGGCCGACAGTGCTGGCTCGCAAATCGTCCACGACGCATGCGACTTTCCCAATGTCTGCTTTAGATAATCGTTCGTCCACAGCTACAGACGGTTGCTCCAACATCTCAAAGCTCCCGTAACCAAACAACAACGGTGGTCGTTTTTCAATCTCCAGCCGGCTTAGTCCCAACGGATATTCAGGATCGCCGGCACCAATAACCCAAACCCCCGCTCTTAGCCATTTCTCTGAAGCCAGGGCGAGCCCCACACCTCGTGACAAAAGGGTTACGACTTTCCCCTGCAACTCTCGGTTCACGTTGCAGTCCTGCATGATTTGCTCGGCGCTACCATCTAATAAAGCCCCAAGGTTAGAGACGCCTCCCAACGACTGGCACAAATCCCCCCACTGCCAAGGCGACAAAACCTCGGTTTCATCGCGCTGTGAAAATCTCGTAGTTAACAAAAGGCAAACCTGACTATTAATCGTTATCGACATCTTCATCCCAACTCCACCGATGCCAAAGCAAAAGGCAAGACTTCACCACTACCTTTTCTTCGTAATAACACGGAAGCCACTGTCAACGTCCAGCCAGAATGCACGAGATCATCTACAAGCAGAACTGGCCCACCCGGCATGTCGTCATCCACTTCAAAGACACCGTCAAGATTTTGGCAGCGGTAAAACCTGTTTACTTGATCACGTTGCGGCGCATGGTCTTTCACCTTATGAATCACATTTGCAAAAGGCAGCCCCAAACGCGCTGCGAGCTTAGACGCAAAATTAGGAACGAGATCAACAGAGCGGTCACTTGGAATACACGTTACCCACCGAGGTGAGGCTTCTTTGGTCCAACGTTTCTCATACAATTCTGCCGCCGCCTCCACCAAGGCATCGTCAAAGTCGCCATCATACACCCCCTTTTTAACGAGCCCTCCCCAGCCTGCGTCTCCCCAACGACTAAGAATACGTCCTTTCTTCGCTCGTTCAGACTGCGGGATATTGTAGGGAATTTCATATTCGACGAAGGCTCCTTTAGGAGTCTGTTTGGCCAAGACCAACTCCATCTCCGAGTGTCGCAGATATCGCTGAGCAGACAGTATCAACGACTCATCCAACGCGACCTTTGCCACTGGTTCACCAAGGCAATTCGCACATTTACCGCAAGGCTTGGTCTCTGAATCATCCAAAGAGTCCCGCAAATAGGTCATCAGACAATCTGACGTTGAAATATAGTCCTGAATTTCCTGCCACTCTATTTGCCTCTGGCTAGTCAGCCTTTCGATACGATCCGTATCTAGTTGATATACCACAGGCGTTCGCTTCCACTTTGTACCCTGCTTGGTAACTGGTGAAGGATTTTCCACACTAAGGAATTTTAAGATACCCTGCAGCTTAGACTGGCTCATATTGAAGTAGCCTTCAAGTTGACGTGTTGAGTATCCTTCTCCTCGCGAAAGTTGATTTAGCAAACGGTTGACAGTTTGTTCGTCAGGAAAGGCTGTACGACGGAAGAAATCGTGAATATCTCCATCCTCGCTACCACTCATGAGAACACCAATCGCCTTATCGATTCCACGACCAGCACGACCAACCTGCTGATAATACCCCACAATCGACCCCGGACATTGAAAGTGGACTACAAATGACAGATCGGGCTTATCGTACCCCATCCCCAAAGCGATCGTTGCAACGAGCACATCGACTTCATTAGTAAGCAGCTTCTTCTCGAGATATTCTCTGCACGAATGTGTCTCTGGATGAGTCGGCAACTTGACACCACTGTAATACGGCTCAGCTACAATTCCGTTTTGTTTTAACCAGTCCGCAACTGTTTCAGCTGTCCTCTTGGTCAAAACATAGATTATCCCTGTACCTGGCTGCCCTCTGACAAAGTCGACAAGCCACGCCATGCGAGAAGCTTGGTCTTCCAGTTTAATATTCTCCAGAGACAGACTTTCCCGTATAAGAGGGCCACGTTGAATCTCAACTTCTCCCAATTGACTGCGCACATCGGTGACGACGCGATCGTTAGCCGTGGCCGTAGTCCCGAGGATAGGTGTCTGTGGAGGAACATATCGCAATACGTTCACCAAACGTCGGTAATCTGGTCGAAAGTCGTGCCCCCAGTCAGAAATGCAATGAGCTTCATCGATTACCAACATACCTAATCTACTGGCGATAGGAGCTAAAACCTGCTCCGCAAAGAACTCATTGGACAATCGTTCGGGAGAGATGAAAATCACATCATAAGCATCATTCAATATTCCACCGATGATTTCCTCCCACTGCTCCTCATTCGTGCTATTAATCGTTACCGCATTGAGCTTCAGACCCCTCGCCGCTTCAATCTGATTACGCATTAGTGCCAACAATGGAGACACCACGATCGTCGGGCCCATACCTTGTTCCCGTAGTAGCCGAGTCGCGACAAAGTAGACCGCGCTCTTTCCCCACCCTGTACGCTGCACCACCAACAGTTTACCTCGGGAGTTTACCACATGGTCTATCGCTTCCCACTGCCCTTGCCTAAACTCGGCTTCCGGATTCGCGATAGCATCACGTAAACACTGAAGCGCCGCCTGCTTATCCATCCGTCACCTCGGTGCTTCTATAGTCACCTAAGAGCTGGAAGAGACGAGTTAACAACCAGGGCATTTGAAGTTCGAGTTCGAATTCCTCACGAACAAATATGGCGCTGGCCGCTGCTTCAATCTCATCAGCCGTCGCAGTCTCGCTGTCGACGATTTTCCCCAAAGTCCGCAGACTTGACTCAAGGGCATCACTATAATCCTGCCGCCACCTTTTCACCTCGCCACGACGCAGCGAGTCAATCAGACCGCCGCCATCAAACTCCACCGTTGCCGCCAAATTCCAAATTTGCTCTAGCCAGCGATCTGGAAACGCATCGCTTTTTTCCAAGTCGGTCAATTCGAGCGGGGCTGGCCGTCCCGACCAATACTGTTCGACTGCAGCCTCTAGTGCTCTGGCCCGAACAATGGCGAGCCTCGCTGTCTCCGCGTCGACAGGATTTAATTCATGACCTCTGACTACTTCTGCAAGCATTCCCACCGAGCGTATTCGGCGTAACCAACAGCCATAGAGATCATCAACGTCGTCAAGTACCGCCCATAACGTTAGAGAACCCAAGCTGAACTCACCAACACTTGGCAGTCTAATACCGAGTGTTTTTCCATACTCAGTATGCGACATACCTGTAGGCTCAGGTACGGTGTTCCGTTCAAGGAAGGCAAGCGTTTGATCAGGTACAGCATTAGGGGCAAAACCTCGGATTTCGTCTAAATCAATGAAGTTACCTGTTAAGTCTTCGTACTGCGAAAGCACAGCCTGCCATTTCTCAACTTCATCCGTCTGGGCTGTAAAGTAGAAAACTTGCCTACCATCCTGAGCTAACTTCACAAAAGACTCAATCATTTCATGCGCTCGGTCATCATCCGCCGTACCCAATGCTTCGTCTACCACAATTGGTAAAGCCGACGTTTCTCCTGTGCTCAAGAAGGCTAGACGTACGGCCAGGAGTACCTGCACACGCTCACCAACCGACAATGCCTCTAAGCCACGTCTTACACCAATTGCATCTGAGATAACAAATTCTTCCCCTTCTTCATTCACCACGACCTCGAGCATCAACTTGCCCCCGGTAATGCGGTGTAAATTTGCCGATGCCATCTCAAAAACTAACGATGTATTATCCCCCTCGGTTTCTTTCACCAGATAATCAATCAAAGAAAATGCAGCGAGACCATCCAGAGCATCATGAAAATGATCTCTCAATTCAAACCCCTTCTCATCTTTGTCTGCCATCGCGTCAGCCAAAGCTGTGCCTTGCTGAATGACTTCGATTTCTGTGTGGACTTCCTGTATCTGTTCGGTGATTAACTGAAGCCTCTCTTGCGCTGTATCACAGTCATCCAGATGTTCCTCGATTTGCGTCTCGCTCAGTTCTTTGACCTGCGGTCGCGAATCGATCGTAGCTTGCGCCTCTCGGAAGAGAGTACCCGCCTCCGCGTGGGCATGCCAAACCGATTGGTAGTCTGCACGCCTACCTTCGAGCTCTTCCAATTCGATTACGGTCAGGCTAGCCGAGCCAAGTTTTTTCAGCAGAACTTCGACCTGTGCTTTCGCCTGTTCCAGCCCGCCCTTTGCCAAGGCGGTTGCTCTCAGAGCTGAATCCGATCTATTCTGCGCATCCTGAAAGTCTGCCAAACGCATGGCTGCCTCACTGACTTCCGAACGATACGAGGTTGTGGTCGTACCGGCACCAACTCGAAATGCCCGCAACTCTTGCAGAATCAAATCCTTCGTCGATCCACACGATTCCTCAAGATGCACCACCGTTGCTTCGACCCCTGAAAGCTTCGCTAACGCCGCATTCCATTGCGCTAAACTATCCATCAATCGAAGCAACTTCTGTTCGGAATCTATTCCCGCTAGTTCTAACCCAAATCGGTTGGCAACATCTTCCAATGCGTTCCTTGCATCTTCAAATTGGCGCTGACAATCGCGGACAGTTTCCTGAGCGCCCTTAAAGCGATGGTATTTTTGTTGATCCAAAGATGACTTGTGAATTTGTTCCGATAGACTTGCCATCACCTTCTGCACATTCGTCGCGGACCATTCCGTCAACTCAGGGTAGTGCAAAGCCTCTGCCGCCTCGATCTGTTGACGGGTAGAATGCCTTTCTACACTGCGTCGCGTTACTCTCAAACACAGGGTGTATAAAATGAGCGGCGCCAACAATGCCCCAAACCATACTGCGTCCACCGTAATACCTAACACCACTGCCCAAATGAACATCGCAATCGACGAGGCGAAGGTTAACTTCCTGGTAACCGCCCCTGGTTCGAACTGGTCCTCGTCTACCGCACCGCACCAGGCCTGCAAACTCTGATACCGTGACTCTAATCCCTCACCACCAAAATCGACCTCTTCCGGGACATCTGTTCTCAGGTGACTTAACGTTCCTTCCGCCGCCCATAACTGTTGTTGCTTGCGAATGTAATCAGGATACACAATATCCAACTCACCCAAGTCAATATCGCCCGATCGACGGTTGAGTTCTTCAGTCGTCGCGGCACCCGTAAAAACGGAGGCCAGCCCCTTCATCTCAGCCTCTAGCGACGACTGTTGATTCCGAGCAGTTTCAAGATCCCGTTGTGTGTCCGTGAACCGCGTCTGCAATTCCTCCAACCGCGCTAAATCAAGACGCGACACTGCATCGAGGTGTTCAAGTGCCTCGAGTTCTTCACGTATAGCCTCTTCGGTATTCCCACAACGTTCGACTTCCGTCTGTGCCTTTTCCATTTGCAGTTGCAGCTCCGAAAGATTCTCTGCCTCCCCTCCCGTTAAACGTCCGATTATCTCCGAAAATTTCCCCAACTCGATGCTAAGGTCTTTTAATTGAGCCTCATATTTTTTAGCCGCACGCGCCGCTTTCAGTGCCTCTTGCAGGCCCAGCTTCTCACGTAAACCCGCTCGGCCTTCGCGAAGCGTTGCCAACTGCTTTTCCTTTCGAGCAATATCAGACTGGTGCTCCCGTCGTTGTTCTTCTAACTTATGAAGATGCTTCCATTCCGCGGCCAGTTTGGATGGACGTTTCGGCTTTTCCCGGGCATCGATACGCTTTGCGACTGCCCGTAAGTCGATACCTCCACGTGTCTCATCCGCAATCATCTTCGCGAACTCTACATCATCTTCACTGATCAATTCCTCTAAGGCCAAACGGTAACTCGACAATTCCCCTGCCGACTTGAAGTCCGGGTAATCCTTCTGCACTCCCCCGACGCTGGCATATCCCTGCGAAACGGAGACTTGCAAATCTAAATTAGTATCGCCAAGGCGGATCACACCACCGACTTCTGCTGATCTCCCAAGCAATTTATCAGAAGGCCGGAGCAGTTTATAAATCGCCAGGCCGACCGTACTCTTACCGACACCATTCCGCCCGTAAATAACGTTAACGTTCTTCAGGTCCGATAATTCAAATTGATTCTCACGGGTTATCCCACGAGCCTGAACGACTCGCAATGATTTCAAGTGAACTTTATGTTCAAACATTGGCCTGCTCCCTCATCGTAGAGATCATGTTTGCCAACTGCCGCTTCAACTGCTCTCTCTGGGCGTCCTCACTCAACTCTTCTTCTACTGGAATCAGAGACGCATAATGATTACTTAACTTCGAACAGCGAGAACCAAATTCTGCAAGTAACTTTAGGGTGACAGCTGAATACTCACCCGTTTCCAGCTCATGTAGTAAGCTCACGGCTTTAGCGAGTGCGTTCTTTTGGCCGGCGTAATCTTCCACTCTTAAATTCTCACGAACATCCCAATGCACTTTTTCAACTTCTATCGATACCCCACCATCATTTATTTGGTAATCAGTCAGGTTCTTCAGATCTTGCACGACCACAAGCGGTTGTTCGCAGTCGCCAATAATTGTAGGACGCAAACTGACGATACCCAAAGAAGATGAAAATTGGTCGGCAATCTCTACGCCATGCTGTTTTAGCTCTCGCTCTACATAACCAGCAATGGATTCATCATCATCACAAGAGGTGATATCTATCTCGAAACTCGAATAGCAAATACTTGAGAACGGGATCAGTTGAGGCTCAGAGTCTAGGGCGCTATCAAGCAACCAAACACCGTGAATCCCCGCTTCCCCCGGATCCAAAGCCTGTGGGGACCCCGGGTACAAAGTCCAGGGCTGAGCCGTATTACGTAATTCCGGCTTATGAATATGGCCTAGAAGCCAGCCCGCTACTTTCGTTTTGGAAAGACTTTCCGCCGTGAGCGGGGCATATTTACTATTAGTCGCATCAAGGTCTCCGTGAACCATACCGAGATGCAAGTCCACGTCATTGTCTTGCGTTGAATAACTATCGAGGGGGTTAATAGGAACCCGTTTGTCTGGGAAACACCAACCATCAACTTGCAAACGCTGGTCTCCAAGCGTAAAAACTCTCGATTCCCATCCATTACGTCCAAGTAGAAAAAACAAGTCCTCGCCGATGCTATCAACTAATTGCGGCAGGACATCGAAATCGTGATTCCCCGAAACGGCAATCGTCGTAATGCCAGCTGCGGACAGCCGCGAAATACCTGCGTGCAGTGGGCCATACGATTCAAAACGCTTGTTGCGCTGTTCAACTACGTCCCCCGCCAGCAGAACAGCATCAACACTTTGCTCAATAGCATAGGTGACCATCCGATCCCAGCAGGCGATCGCGGTATGTGAGGAGCGTTCTCCAACTCTAGATGACTTCCTGCCCAGATGCAGGTCCGCTGATAATAATAACTTCATAACGAATTTTTGCTAGCTCGAAGCGCATCACGATGCCACTACTAAATCAGCAAATCCCTGTACTTCTTGTACCTTTAATAATTATGCCGCATCGTATCTACGGCCTTGGAATATCGTGCATCCCAACCATTTGCCAAACACCAGACCTCGAAAGTAGACTTCACTCTGCCTATAATGAGAAGATCACAATGGTTGCCAAGTCTATATTCTACCGGATTTCTTTAGTTTTGCTCAAAACGACGCTGACCACGATATATTATGTAGGTGTTTTCCTATTCCTAAATACAAACTCGGTATTTGCTCAAGGCCGTGAACTCACTCCGGACCGAGTAAATCAACGCGTCCAAGCAGCCGCGGTTGAGGTTTTAGTGAACGGGAGGTTAGCTGGCTCAGGAGCTGTCATTGACCGTGACGGTATTGTTCTAACCGCTGCCCATGTCGCCAATGCTAAAGATTTGAAAATCGAAATATTACTGGCAAATGAAATCCGGGTCCCGGCCATTGTCCATGCCAAAGACGCAAGCCACGACATCCTACTGCTAAAACTACCCGAAAACGACAGTGGCTACAGCGCCGTACCACTCGCACGAAAACTCCCATTAGTTGGTAGTAACGCATTTTTAGTTGGCTCTCCTCTATTCCGGCATCGATTGATGTTTACGGGAACAGTCGCCCAATCAAATCTCTCTGCGGAATTCCTTAATCCACACTATGTGGAAGTCTTCTACATTCAGTCCGCCTCACCACATGGGACTTCAGGAGGGGCCTGGGTAAATGGACATGGGCAACTCATCGGTCTTCAATCAGCAATGCTATTTGTCAATAATGCTCCTCAAGGAATTGCGTTTGTGGCACCGTTGTCTGCCATTAAGAACTTATTGGAGAACCCTCGCACTATCGCCGTAGCTTCTGCCGGATTTGCGGTTGAGGAATTATGGGAACAACCACCAAATTACTTACAACAGCTCACCGACGACACAACTGGTGTGGTTATTAAAGTCATCCTACCGGGTTCACCACTAGAGAAAGCGCAAATTCCGATCGGTGCTATTCTGACAAGAATCGACGACAAGTCGATCCAGACTCGTGACTCCTACGTGGCTGCCATCCGTGCTCATGAACCGGGTGACGAAATCACCTTAAAGTTCCGCACAACAAGTAACGAAACGGAACAGGAAATTTCGTTTAGGCTGGGCTCTTTGCAATAAGCAAGCTGCTATTGAACCTTCTCTGACTCTACCTCATAAAAAACGGTGCCTTTCCAAAAACAGAAAGACACCGCTATTTTCGCTTTAACAACGAACGAATGGGTTATACAGGTCCTCAAACCTTCAAGATATCGTAACCCTTTCGGCGTTCACGCGCCTGGAAGGAGGCCGCCTGATCATCACCAACAATCTTCTCTTTCGCAGGATCCCATTTGATCTTACGGCCCAGACGGGCAGCAATCGTGCTTAAGTGGCAAACCGCCATTGCCTGAACATGACTGAACGGATCAGACACGGTCAAACCACCTTCACGAATACATCGATAGAAATTGTTTTTGTGACCTTCATGTGGCTTGCCTTTGTATAGCGCGCTCACCTCTTCGTCAGTGTAAACATCTTTATCCCAATTCTCTTCGATGGGGGCACCAACAATTTTCCCACGATTGACAAAAATCCGACCTTTGGTGCCTTCGAATGTAATACCATTGTCGCCATGGCTCGTGACATCCATCGTGATACCATCCTTAAATTTGTGCATCACTGAGAATTTGTGTGAGGAATTGTAACTATCCTCAACAGTCGCGTGTCCATCCTTGTACTCAACCGGATGCTCACAATTAGTACCGTCGATTTCCACGGGTCCTTGCTTTGAACCATTCTTGTTCAAGGCCCACATTGCAATATCGACATGGTGAGCACCCCAGTCAGTGAACTTACCGCCGGAGTATTCGTACCACCAACGGAACTGATAATGACATCGCTTCTCCCGATATTCCTTAGCCGGAGCCTGCCCTTGCCACATTTCCCAGTTAAGTTCCTTTGGCACATCCGCGATAGGAAAAGGCCCACCGGTCGGGGAACCATTAATACCAACGGTGACGTGCTTAATATCACCAAGCAGGCCTTTTTGTACCATGTTGACTGCACGCATAAATTTATTACGATCGCTACGCTGCTGGGTACCAACGAGAAAGGCAAGATCCTTATGCTTTTGACAAGCCCTGCGAATCAATTGATTCTCTTCCAAAGTCAGTGTCAGTGGCTTCTGCACGAAGACATGCTTACCAGCTTCCAACGCTTCAACCGCGATCTTAATGTGCCAGTGGTCGGGAGTCACAATGCTAACAACATCAATATCATTACGGTCGAGGACTTCACGATAATCACCGTACGCATCCGCTTTACCACGACCAATGTTACCGTCATTTTTAGCTCGTAATGCGTGACGCTCATCCACATCACAAACAGCTACAATATTACCAAAGTTCGCGTGACCACGGGCGTCGCCCGAGCCCATGCTTCCCACTCCAATACACCCGATATTAGGGCGATCGTTTTTATCCTGATTGGCAAAGGCCTTCGCGGACCAATTAAAATAGGGTGTCGCTGCTACCGCACCAGTGGCGATAGCCCCCGACTTGATAAAGTCACGACGTGTCTTTTGTTTCTTCATTAATCATCTCCTTTTATCCATTCCGCATAACGCAGATTTATCTACATGTTTCACATTATTATAAAGCGTATTTAGAATTAAATCCGCATGTTCCGGTCTTTCGGAAGACTTTTTAATCGTCAACTCGGATCTTAAACTCAACTCAAAACTACTAATTTGGCTAACGATTCGCGTCTTCCCCCCCCTCTTCACCAGGATCATCGGGGACGTCATATAATCCTCCCCCATCCGTGGAATCGGGACCTCCAATGCTCTCACTGTCCCGAGACTGCCGGTTTCTATTCTGGGAAACTGCTGCCAGAATCGATGCCATCGTTTCAACAAATTCCTGCTTGGCAATTTGGCCATCGCCGTTTCCATCAAAACGCTCAAGATTGTCCCGTAAGCGATCACTTAACTCATCGTCAGTTAGCATCGCGTCACCATTCGCATCCATTTCATCAAAACGGTCTTCCGGATTGATATCACGACGCTGGCCGCCATTGCCTCGACCACGTTGTCCCGATCCGCCACCCCCCATAGGTGTACCACCCTGCGTCGTTGCCCCTCCTTCTTCCCCAACAGGATCCGAGGGTACTGGACTTGTCTTTTCCGCCACAGGTTGTTTCCCCGGAACTTCCCAAAAATAATAACTCTCAGGAGTGAAATTAATTGTTGTTAGCACCGGTTTTTGTTCCGTTCCCCCAGCGTGATAGTCTACGACCAGCCGGAATTGCCTGAAGCCCGAACTCTTGACATAGACCCTTAGCTTATGGTTCGAGCTATCCTCAGCCAGAGTATACCCATGATCACCAATCCAAGCGTCCACCCCTTTACGAGAAAGCATCAATTCCACGAGTTCAGGGGTCGACGTCTCCTGAGGTAAGCCTTTGCTGTGAATAAGAGAATCACTCAACGTCTGATATTCAAATTCCCACGCTTTCCGATGCCGAAAGTCATTCACCGTAATCACAACAAAGATCAACAAGAGACCGTAGATGAAGCTACGTTGAAGCAAATGACTGGTACGCGGACTACGGGCAACTTCACAAGCTACCACCTCGTCTTCTACCACCTCCGGTTCAGCCGATGCGTTTGAAGACGGGTCGTTGAATCCTTGTTCTTCGCCCATGATTCATTCCTTCATTAACAAACTAGAAATGCCCAACAAGACCTTTCAGACGCCTACATCCTAACACACTTTTTACCAGACCAATGGCGTCAAATGGCACAGGTCTATGTCACCGGCTATTTTTGCAAACTGGACAGTCCCACAAATTGTTAAAATGCGAAAATGCTGAGCTTCAAGTCAAACAATGAACCCCTGGAACGTCTCACTTATGAACTGATTACTTTGTTCTGTAATCACAAGGACGTTTCTGATGATGACATCACTCGGACGATCGAAACATTGAATGCGGAACACCCAAGCAATCTAATGTGGCATGACGCCAAGACGATCATTGCCCGACTCCAGTCATTATACCCGTCACCTAAGTTCCCCAACTGGATCCCTGAACGTTATGAATTTGTCAAACCGTTAGCAAACGGCGCAACAGCAAGGGTCGTGCTCGCTCATGACCGAATCTCCCGTAAACAAGTGGCCATTAAATTACTCAATCCGACGGAGCCCATCTCGAGAATCCAACGCGAAACCACGATTCTCCGGGCGCTAAATTCAAACTATATCATTCAACTAACCGACGCAATCTTCAAGGTCGACGACCCAACCACGACCCAAGCCGCTTTGGTCATGGAGTTTGTGGACGGTCAATCTATGAACCAGATCATCAACCAAAACAAAAGTGCACCACACGAGATCAATGAGGCTGTACGCTGGATGTTTCAATCTGCCTTAGCGCTGAAAGACACACATGCTCAGGGAGTTATCCATCGTGATATTAAACCGGCGAACCTGGTCGTCGCCCATAAAACTAGAGCCATTAAATTACTTGACTTTGGGTTAGCTTCCAAAACCGGAGACCCATCCTCTTTCACGAATTCCGGAGACTTACTGGGGACTCCGCACTACATAGCTCCTGAACAAAGTCGTGATCCCACAATTTTGGATCCCCGGAATGACATTTACAGTTATGGTGCTACGTTTTATCACCTACTAACTGGTTCGACACCGTTTCAGGGAGACTACATCGACCTAGTCGCACAGCATCGGAACTCGGTTCCTGTATCACCCAGAGCACGCAACCCGAAGTTGCCAAGGTTGATCAATCACGTGATTAAAAAGAGCATGGAAAAAAACTCGCAGGACCGTTTTCATTCATTTTCAGCAATCCTGGACGAATTATCTCCCGAAATGTCTGTCGAGTTGGTGGCATCCAACGATCAGCCCTCAACAAATTTATCTTCCTTACACCGAGCTGATTCTCAACCACGCCGACAGACGCAACCGACACCACAGAGTTCGCGTATACACTCGTCCCTACCACCGGTTCCTGCGTCAAACGCTGTCCGTGAATATCAAGGCGGCAGGACCGTTGAGATATTTGAGGGGGACCTAATCGACCAAGCAATCGGAACAGACGTCATCGTCGTTTGGGATAATAACCAGTTGTCCATGGAGGGTGGTTCCGCTAAGCGTGTGCTTGATGTGGCTGGGCCCGACTATTTCAAAGGGACGAGGCATCTCGCCCCAGCCCTACCCGGTCGCGTCGTAGTTTCAGCATCCGGCAGCTTAACACAACGATTCATCTTTCACGCTATCACCATTCGTCGGCCAGCAAGCCGAGCAACACTAGTGACTCCCACCCCAAAACTTATTCACGACCTGCTAGACTCTTGTTTCTATCATGCTGAATCTCTGGAGATCGAAACCATCACCATTCCGTTACTGGACGCCGGCTATGTTGGGATGGAACCGGCTTTTTCCTACGAAACGATCGTCGAACACCTTGCCCGTGAACTGAACCTAGGGCGGACGCCCGTTAAGACCGTAAGACTAGTTATTCCGTCTAGATTCGAATTCTGAAATGGATAACACGGATTCCTTTAGTGCGATTCTCCCAAAACCCAATTCAGATTTTGGATCCATCACCATGATGATCCGAGAGGTGGGGGAACAATCTCCTCAAGCACAGCAAGAACTGTTTGTGACCGTCATGGACCAGTTAAGACGTTCGGCACGAGGTGTTCTACGAAGATTCCCTAAAGTCCGAGAATTAGATGAAGATGCTTTAGTCAATGAAGTCTACGAACACCTTTTGAAGAAGCTGCTGAATAAGAGCATAGAAAACCGGGGTCATTTCTTTGCCACAGCCTGCAATTACTTTCGATGGACACTCCTCGATTTAGTGAAGCGAAAGAATCTGGAGACCGAATTATTGTTTGATGAACATCTGATGACGGACCACAAACCTAGTCAGCTTGAACAGGCTGAATTCCATAATTTCGCCTTCGCTCAGCTCAACCAGATAAGGGGCGATTTGCGTCTCATATTTGAAAGTCATGTTTTCCTTGGAATGTCATTCGCTGAAATTGCAGAAATATTCGAGATGCCTAAAAGCACCGCACATGACCATTTCTTAAAAGCAAAATCCAAACTCAGACAGTTAATCAGCAACCCGTAAAGCGATAAGTTTTTTCCGGACGATAGATCATTCCGTTCTCTTACTCTCGTAGTAACTCACCTCTGCGAGCATCCCTTTAAAATCTGGGATCCTCCTTCGTGTGACTAAAAAAGGCATTGAAAAAAAAGGAACGATCGAATGAGATCATTCAACAAAACCATCCTAATGGGACGAATCGCCAGAGACGTCGAACTAAAAAACATCCGCAGTGGGACTAGTCTGGTCGAACTAGGGATCGCCGTGAACGAAAGGTGTAAAACCCAAAATGGGGAATGGGGGGAAGCAGTGCACTTTATCAACGTCACTTTTTGGGGAAAGAGGGCCGAGGTGATTTCCCAATATCTTTCCAAGGGGGATGCGATCCTGGTAGAAGGCCGTCTCAAGCAAAGCCGCTGGGAGTCTGATGGGCGATCCCATTCTCGAATCACCGTCAGGGGAGAAGAATTCAGTTTTGTTGGTGCCCCCCAACGCGACTTGGGCCTCATTACGCATGAAACAGAAACCAAACAGAGGACACCGCATCCTCCCAAAGATGACATTCCTTTCTAACACACGTTCACGCTCTTGAGCCCAGAGAGCCCCTTGAAGGGTAAAACTAACCCCGACGTTGAATGAATCGCTAAAGCGGTGGAGAACGCGATTATGGTATAATGAAACTATGTCAGGACCACGCTACAAACCGATTTTGCTAGTCCAAAGAATTGGCGTCGCGGCACTACTTTTTCTCTTACTAGGCCCCGTTAATACACAGGCTGCATCTCCACCCGTTGTTTTTCCCAACAACATACTTTTAACAGGACCGGAAAGCTCTCAGCAACTGGTGGTCACTCAAATACTTGATAGTGGAAGGACGGCAGACCAAACTCGCGACGTCGACTACACAAGTTCTGACGATGAGATCGTGGAAGTTAGCTCCCAAGGTGTGATCACTCCTAAAAACGAAGGCCAGACCACGGTTGAAGTTCGCCGGGGGTCTTGGACTACGCGAATCCCCGTTGAAGTGCAGGGAATCAGGAGTCCAACCCCCGTTAGCTTCCGGGGAGATATCCAACCGATCCTCACCAAGGCCGCCTGCAACTCCGGTGGTTGTCATGGCAAAGCAGAGGGGCAGAATGGATTTAAGCTAAGTGTGTTTGCCTTCGATGACACGTTTGATCATGACTCCATTACGCGACATGGCCGTGGCCGAAGAATCAATGTCGCCGCCCCCGACACCAGTCTGATCCTACGTAAAGCAACCGGACTAGTGCCCCACGGAGGTGGTCGAAAGGTCCCCGTGAACGGACTGTGGTACATGCAGTTAAATCGCTGGATCAAAGAAGGCGCCCTACTCGACACAGAAGAGGGCAATCGAATCGAACGACTCGAAGTTTATCCGCAAGCCCTAGAAGTTGAAGCGAACACAGGACACCAACTGCAGGTATACGCCGTAGATTCCAGCGGAAATAAACAGTGTGTCACAAGAGAAGCTGAGTTTTTCTCGAATACAGAAGCTGTCGCACGCCCCGATCAAGACGGCTGGGTTCACGTCGACGATGTTCCCGGGGAAGCCACCATTCTCGTTCGCTACCGAGGAAAAATAGAAACAACCAGAATTCGATTACCACAACGTTACGTCGTGACTCCTCCCAATTCCCAAAACAAAATAGACGATCTTGTCTGGACACGTTTAAAAGACCTCGGAATCCAACCAAGTCCCGTCGCTGACGATTCAGTTTTTCTGCGTCGAGTATTTCTGGATACCATTGGCACACTACCCACTGTCGAAGAAGCACGTTTTTTTCTAGAGGACCACTCACCTGGGAAGCGTGCGGCGTTAATCGAGCAACTCCTTCATCGGCCGGAATACGCTGACTATTGGGCTATGAAATGGGCTGATATCCTCCGCGTAGACCGAGAAATCATTAAGCCGTCTGGAACGATTGCGATGACTCGTTGGCTCCGTACTCAATTCGAGACGAACCGACCCTATGATGAGTTTGTAGCTGATATCGTGACTGCGCGTGGAAATACGAATAGTGAATCAGCAGCCGCTATGTATCTCGTTCACAATGATCCTGAAAAACTTGCGCGAAGTATTAGTCAGGTTTTTCTGGGCGTAAGAATCGAGTGTGCACAGTGCCACCAACATCCGTTCGAACGTTGGGGGCAAGAAGACTACTTTGCATTTGCCGGATTCTTTTCCGGTGTGAAAAACAAGCCCCTACCGGCGGCTGGCACTAAAATCTACGACGATAATGGTGCAGACTTAAAACATCCTCGCACAGGACTAACCATTCCTTTTGCTGGCCTGGGGGCTCGTGCTGTTGAATCCGACAACCCGTCGGATTTTCCATTCCATACGCGGCGGGAGGCATTAGCGGCCTGGCTGACAGACAAAAACAATCATTTTCTGACACCAATGATCATCAATCGTCTATGGGCTCATTACTTCGGTCGGGGTTTAGTGGATCCTGTGGATGACATCCGCGAAACAAATCCGGCTAGTAATGAACCACTAATGGAATTCTTGACAGCCTACCTAAAAGCAAATGACTTCGATCTAAAGAAACTGTCTGCATTGATCTTAAATAGTGCTACGTATCAATTATCATCCGTAACAAATGAAGCCAATTTAAGAGATAAACAAAACTTTTCGCATGCCAACTGGCGTAGTTTACCAGCAGAAGTACTGCTTGATGCAATCTCTCAGATTACCGGCGTGCCGGAACAATTCAATGGTTGGCCAGTAGGATATCGCGCCATTGAAGTTTGGGACAATCGCATGCCAAATTATTTCTTCCGAGTATTTGGTAAACCACAACGCGTAAGTGTCTGTGAATGCGAACGAGGATCTGACCCAAGCATTGCCCAGGCTCTTCACCTCATGAATGCTCCCGAATCAATTGCCAAAATCCGGCATCGGAAAGGGACCGCCCGCCGCCTTACGAATTCGCCTTTACACAATGATAAAATTATCGAAACCCTCTACCTAGCCTGCTTCAGTCGATTCCCTAATGAAAAAGAGTTCGAATTAATGCGAACAGCTTTTACTGATCCCGACGTAACTCGCAGGGAAGCTGTCGAAGATATCATTTGGGCTCTACTGAATTCTCGCGAATTCGTTTTTAACCACTAAATCGAGGGGCCTCGTAGCTTCCAATCTCGACAAGAAAGCGGTTTAAACAGTAGGATTCGGAGGCAGGTGGTACAATGAAAGTACCGCCTGATAAGTACCTTTGTGAATGTTTAACGCCGCATTTTCAACCGGAGTTCTCACGATGCTTCATATCCCATTTGGTAAGCTAGCTACCAATTGCAGTCAAGTTTCACGACGTGATGCCTTAACGTTAGGGGCAACAGGTTTGTTTGGTGGATTGTCACTTCCGAATCTACTTGAAATGCAAGCTAATGCGGCTTCGAACAATAGTGCAAAGGCAAAGTCCTGTATCTTTATTATGCTCGAAGGCGGACCAAGCCACATTGACATGTGGGATCTTAAGCCTGACGCCCCCGATGAAATCCGTGGACCATTCCACCCTATCTCCACTAATGTACCCGGCACGCAGATCGGTAATATCATGCCCTTCTGCAGTAAGATCGCCGACAAATATACCATCATGCGAAGCCATAGCCATGGGGACAATGCCCACCAAACCGGACGTCATTGGGTCTTGACCGGCTACGCCCCGAATTTCCCTGATGGCCAGGCAAAAGGAATTCCTTTTAACGAAATCTATCCCTCGCTCGGCTCGATCGTCTCCAAGGAGTTGGGGCATCGAGGGGCGGTGCCTCCCTACATCGAAGTGCCGGAACCACTAGGGGCCGGCGGACCGGGTTACTTCGGAGCTCAGTACGCGCCGTTTACCATCGAAACCGACCCGGTGGAGCCCACATTTGAAGTCCGCGATCTTAATATTGCTAAAGGTGTCAATAACACTCGTTTTGAACGCCGCAAACGCCTATTGCAGGGCGCCGACAGTCTAGGCGCAGGCGGTAAAAGTGATGGGAAGGCCGCAACCATGCAGACCTACTACGCGAAGGCTCTCGAACTAGTCACCAGCCCAGAGGCGAAAAAGGCATTCAAGATCCAGGATGAAAGTGAAGCTGTCCGAGACCGGTATGGAATGAGTTCTATTGGTCAATGCAGTCTTCTTGCGAGACGGCTTGTAGAGGCCGGATCTCGATTCATCGGAATCTCGCATGGTAGTTGGGACACGCACGTTGATAACTTCACGGGGCATGAAAAAGCTCTCGTACCACCAACAGATCAGGCGTTTAGTGCCCTGATCGAAGATCTAGATCAACGTGGGATGCTGGAGGACACGCTGGTAATCATGATGGGTGAAATGGGGCGCACGCCTCGAATCAACAAAGATGCCGGCCGCGACCACTGGTCAATGTGCCAAACCGTCATCTTTGCCGGTGGTGGTACCCAACCGGGAACAGTTATCGGCGCCAGCGACAAAACAGCAAGCTACCCGACAACAACTCCATATAGCATTCAGGACCTACTCCATACAATTCTTAGCCTGATGGGTATTAACCCTGGGAAGATCTACGAGACTCCTCTTGGACGGCCGGTACCATTGGTGAATGGCGGGTCAATGATCTCAGAACTAATCGCGTAGCGAACACGGCTTAAGGGGAAACTAGGATGCGAGCAATTCGTTCATCTCTGTTAGGGTTACTTTGTACCGCTTTGGCGGGACCGGCCTTCGGCCAGGCCCCAAGCTTAGGCTACTTGTTTCCACCAGCTGTCGAGCGGGGCCAAGCTACCTCTGTTCAACTTGGTGGCTTTGATTTAACTCAAGACATGCAAGTATTTGTTCACGATTCTTCCGCCGAATTAAGCCTCAGCGGGCACCTAGGCCAACATCTCGTCCCACCCCGCCCATACTGGGAGGGTCCGCGTATCTTCGCCTCTGCGTTACCTTTGCCGCGAGAATTTCCCGCACGCATCACACTACCCAAAGATCACGCTACGGGACTTGTGTTTTGGCAGCTGGCGAATGCCAATGGAGCGACGTCGACGGCAACCTTTCTTGTAAGTGAACATCAGGAAATCACTGAAGAACGCTTCCGCGACAGCCCAATGAAGATTACCACCCTGCCGATTGGTATTTCGGGCCGACTCTCCCGATTGACGGAAAGAGATATCTATCACCTACAATCGGATTCAGATCAGAAGATAGTTATCGACTGCTGGGCTCGCCGCCTTGGAAGTGATATCAACCTTGCCATTCAGGTATATGACTCAGAACAAGAACTTCTAGTCGACGAAGTGGACACTGAAGGCCGCGACCTCCAAATCAGCTTCGCAGCTAAAGCCGCCTCAAACTATTCGATCGTTGTGCACGAAGCAGACTTTCGCGGGGCGGCTCACTTCGTTTATCGCCTCGGGCTGTCCAGCGAAACTGCAATGGAGTCCCCGAAGGATTCCTTCACCTTGCCAAAGTCCGGAAAAGCTGAGCATTCCTACCAAGTCATGGCAAATGAAACCTACCGCATTGACGCTCGCAGTCAGGCAATAGGTAGCGACTTAGACCTGCAACTTGAACTAGTAGACAGCGAAGGAAACTCTCTCGCTAAGAATGATGATTCCGCCGCATCTACTATCGACGCATCACTGACTTACACAGCCTCAGCCGACACAACCATCCGTGCGATTGTCACGGGCTATTCTATTGGCGGCGAAAACCACCGCTACAAAATAACGATTCAGAAAGAGCCTCCCGGATTTTCACTGGCAACGGGCCAGACATATCAGGCTCACCTTGGAGGAAAGATTACTATCCCTGTCACCATCACCTCCACTGGCGACTTTAAAGAGGATGTGACTTTGGAAGTTGAGAAACTTCCTGCGGGGATCACCATGTCGGGAGATGCTCCTATTATTAAAGGCGGTGCTGGTAAAGCCAATGTGATTTTGGAGGTAGCAGCTGACACCGCGACGGTGGCTCAGACTATTCGCATTATTGGACGATCTGCTGCCAATGCAGAGACCGGATTGGCAGCTCTAACGGTGGTCTCCAAAGCTCCTTTATCTGGCAACTTAGCTTCAACCGATTTGGCTACCGAACAAACCGAATCAATTTTAATTGCGTTAACAATGCCTGCTCCGTTTGAGCTTAATCTAATCGACAAAAATCGCCAGCGAGTTGTCTCACGCGGTACGACTTATCCGGCTCCTTTCATTCTTAATCGTCATGAAGGATACTCTGGAATCGTCCGTTTGGTAATGGCCAGTAAACAATCACGACACCGGATGGGGATAACAGGCCCAATCCTTGAGATCACTAACGGCCAACGGGAGTTATTTTACCCGTGCTTTATGCCGGAGTGGTTAACCACAGATCGAACGACTCGCATGGTGGTATACGCATACGGAGAAGTCACCGACCCTCAGGGTAATGTACGCCAAATCGGCAAGAATGCGGATGCCCGTATCACGATGATCATGGAAGGAGCTCTACTTAAACTAAACCATACTGCCGAAGAACTCATCCTGCAGCCAGGCGACAGTGTTGAAATCCCTCTTAACATTCTCCGTAGTAGCAAGCTACAAACAACCGTCACACTCGACCTCGAAATGCCCGAATCTCTGCAGGACCTGATCTCTTGCGAGCCTGTATTATTAGCCGCTGACCAGCAACATCACTCCCTATTAGTCAACACTAAAGCGGACACCCGACTCTCCGGAACAATCCCCGTCACCCTCCGTGCCACGACACTTCAGAATGGAAAATGGCTTGTCAAGTCAATTGTAGATGTTGATCTTCACTTCGACTAACGAAGGAAGCCAAACTCTACCCATCCTTTCAAACGGTTTGATGAAATGGGTCGGGCTAGTTATTTGCTGTAATTCCTGACCCAAGTCGCTCCTGGATTCTCCACTCGAAAAGTGACCAGCCGGGTCTTTTCCGCTTCAGTGACAAAGACGGTCTTTCCATCTTCCCCGCCAAAAGCCAGATTAGTCGGATGCTTACCCAGCACATCAATTTCCCGTAATATCTCTCCCTTGGGATTAAGGATGACCACGGTCCCTTTGCCATGACGAGTGATGTAAAGATTCCCTTTCACGTCACAACGCATACCATCAAAACCAAATTCGTCAAACTTCCTCAGAAGTTGCTTATTACTAATTTCACCATCTTTCGAAAGGTCGAATTGCCAGACATTGCGTTGTACCGATTCATTGACATATAGCTTTTTACCGTCAGGGCTAACCTCGATTCCATTTGTGGTACCCATCTTACCGCCCAACTTCGTCACAACTCCCTTGTTAGAAATTCTCCAAAGCTGCCCCGTACTAGCCCCCCAATTGGGATCGCTGGCATAGAGATTTCCATCGGCATCGATCGTTAGATCATTAGGCTGATTCATCTCCGGTTCATGAGCAAATACCGACAGGGTACCACTCTTCGCATCCACGCGCAGCACGTTGTGCTTTGGATAGTCTGCAATATACATATTACCGCGTTTATCGAATCGAATTCCATTACCAACAGACCCTTCGGGCAAGGTATGGACGGACTTGCCTTGTCCTTTACTATCCACCAAGCCAATCGTACCTTGTTTTCTGAAATTAACTGCGTAAACATTGCCCTGGTTATCTGCTGCCGGGCCTTCGATACCCGAGGTGAACTCACCGGTTCTGGTCAACAGCCTAGCCTTATACAGTTCATCAGCGTCCAATTCTGAGAGGCAAACCAGTGCCAAACAAACAGCGGGGATTATTGCAATCCTGTTCATGTGATCTCTT
>Ga0315316_10000371_pt1 | contig 29331 bp, 20 predicted proteins | sample M160m3416metaG_FD_203702 | JGI IMG/M metagenome (GOLD analysis project Ga0315316, IMG submission 203702) | Ammonia-oxidizing marine archaeal communities from Monterey Bay, California, United States - M1 60m 3416 | ecosystem: Environmental > Aquatic > Marine > Intertidal zone | place: USA... | reverse complement strand
CAGATTTTACAGGGGCGCCACGCAGACGCGCAGTTCAACGCCTCCTTTGCCGAACCATTCAACTCACGTTATCCCAGTGGATTCCACATTCGGTCTAATGACGAAAATGTCGCCGGCCGGTGAAGATCATTGCCATACCGTGCTCATTGCAGGCCGCAGTGACATCTTCATCGTTGCGCGAGCCACCGGGCTGAATCACAGCCTTAATGCCCGCCCTGGCCGCTTCATCAATGCCGTCACGAAACGGGAAGAAGGCGTCACTCGCAACCACTCCACCAACACTGCGGTCTCCGGACTTCATGCCGGCAATATAGGAGCTGTCCAGACGACTCATCTGGCCCGCTCCGGCTCCCAGTAACATGCCACCCTTCGCAAAGACAATCGCGTTCGACTTAACATGCCGACAGACTTTCCATGCGAATTTCAGGTCGGCCAGTTCGTCGTCCGATGGCTGACGATCAGTAACGACTTTCCAGTCGTCTTCGGTTTGCGGCAGATCGTCTCGGTCCTGTACCAGCAGCCCTCCGGAAACACGCCTATACTCGGCAGCGCCTTTGCCCTCGTCCGAAAATTCTGTCTCCATCAATCGCACGTTCTTCTTCCATTTCGGTTTTGTTGTGAGTAGTGCAAATGCCGCTGCGTCGTAACCCGGAGCGATGACAGCTTCAATGAATCGCCCCGGTTCGCACAGCCGTTCCGCAGTTGCGAGATCCACTATTCGATTCAGGCCGATGATCGATCCAAAGGCGCTGACCGGATCACCCGCATGAGCATTTTCGAACGCAGTTGCCAGAGAATCCGACACGGCACAGCCGCAGGGATTGCTGTGCTTAATCACACAGGCCGCCGGTTGATCGAATTCCGCGACGATGGACTTCGCCGAATCAAGGTCCATCAGATTGTTGTATGACAGCTCTTTTCCATTCCTTTTTGTGGCGCAGGCAAGCGAGGTGGCAGGAGCATCGTCTTCGACATAAAACGCGGCTTTCTGATGAGGGTTCTCACCGTAGCGCAGAGAGTCCTGCAATTGAAACGACAGATTCAACTTCTGTCCGAAGGCCGAGTCGTTCGAGGATGATTTGGACGTGATCGCCGCCATATAGTCAGAAATGGCCCGGTCGTAGGCGGCCGTCATTTCAAATGCTGCGGCTGCGAGCTTTCGGCGGAAAACGTCGTCCATGCTGCCGTCTGTAACCTTCTGCAGCACGTCCTCATATTGCTCTGGCGACGTGACGATGGCAACGTGAGCATGATTCTTGGCGGCAGACCGCACCATCGACGGGCCGCCGATGTCAATCTGTTCAATCGCCTGCGGAATGGAAACGTCCGGTTTGGCGATCGTTTCCTGAAACGGATACAGATTGCAGACCACCAGCTGGAACGGAACAATGCCGTGTTCGGCAATGGCCACGGCATCCGATTCCAGAGTCGGCCGTCCCAGAATCGCTCCGTGAACCCTGGGGTGCAGCGTCTTAACGCGACCATCCATAATCTCGGGAAATTCGGTGTACGCCGTGACATCAATGACCGTAATACCGGCTTCTTCCAGAAAACGACGAGTCCCGCCGGTAGACAGGATCTCAAAGCCCAGGGCCACTAATCCCTTCACAAAGGTGTCGAGACCCTGTTTATTGCTGACGCTGACGAGAGCCCGCTGAGCCATCGGTCGGGTATCCTGTTGTTAGAACTGTTGACTTGAGTGATGCCCCGCAGATCGTGGGGAACCGACGCGATGCAGTGTAGAGCAGTGACCCAGGTTTCGTGAACCGTCACGACGTGCAGACAGGTCGGTTTCTCACGCTCGAACACGTCTTTCGCAGAAAGAAGGGGGGTGCATGCACTCACCGGTCCCAGGCGTCCGGTATTTGGGATGTGATCATTTATCCGCATTCGATCGCACCTGCGGATACATCCGAATCATAAATGGATAACACACGATTTGAGTGGAGCCGACACGACAACTTCAATCGGCCTCGCAACATTGTGCATGCCTGCACGCGGTTTGCTCGACGGAACGCAGGTCTCCGGAGCTGCGATCGGGTCACCCCAGCAGTGGCTGAAGCACCTTTCCGTGTACATCCGTCAGTCGGTGGTGGCGTCCCTGATATTTGAACGTCAGCCCGGTATGGTCGATCCCCAGACAGTGCAGAATAGTAGCGTTCAGGTCATGAACATGGACCGGATCGCGAACAACGTTGTAGCTGAACTCGTCAGTTTCACCGTATGTTGTACCGGCGTTGACTCCGCCCCCGGCCATCCAGATCGAAAACGCTCTGGGATGGTGGTCTCGGCCGTAATCATTCGCGGTCAACTTTCCCTGGCAGTAAACGGTACGGCCAAATTCTCCGCCCCAGACCACCAGCGTATCCTTTAACAGTCCCCGTTGCTTCAGGTCCTGCACCAAAGCAGCAGATGCTCTGTCTGTGTCCCTGCACTGCACAGCAATCTTATTCGGCAGATCGGTATGCTGATCCCAGCCCCGATGAAACAACTGCACAAACCGAACGTCTCGTTCCGCCAGTCGTCGGGCCAGCAGGCAGTTGAAGGCAAACGTTCCAGGTTTCCTTGCGTCTTCGCCGTACAGATCAAAGGTATGTTGAGGTTCATCAGAAATGTCCGTCAGTTCCGGCACCGACGTCTGCATCCGGAACGCCATTTCGTACTGAGCAATCCGAGTTGTGATTTCCGGGTCGCCCACCTCCTGTCGTTTAAGTTCGTTCAGCTTGGCAACATCGTCCAGAAAACTGCGGCGCAATCCGGCATCAATGCCCGGAGGATTGGACAGAAACAGAACAGGATCTCCCACCGAACGGAATTTGACACCCGCGTATCGAGTTGGCAGAAAACCGCTGCCCCACAGCCGATCGTACAACGGTTGCCCGCCAGCTCCGGAAACCATGGCCACAAAGCTCGGCAGGTCTTTGTTCTCGCTGCCAAGCCCGTACGACAGCCAGGCCCCCATGCAGGGACGTCCGGCCAACTGTGCCCCTGTCTGAATGAACGTGATGGCGGGATCATGATTGATCGCTTCGGTGTGCATGGACCTGACGAAACACAATTCGTCAGCGATCTCAGCTGTATGCGGCAGCAGGTCGCTGACCCAGGCACCACTTTGACCTCGACGCTGAAAACGAAAGGTCGACGGAGCGACGGGAAACGACGGCTGATCCTTTGTCATGCCGGTGAGCCGCTGCCCCTGACGAATAGAATCCGGCAACTCTGATGCTCTCAGGTCCGCAAGATTGGGTTTGTGGTCAAAGAGATCAAGCTGCGACGGGGCGCCTGACTGGAACAGATAGATAACGCGTTTTGCAGTCGGCGTGTGGGTCTGGACGTTATCGGAAGGGTTGGCTTGCCAACCTGCGGCGCGATCGCTGTGCAGCAGTGACGCCAGCGCAGCGGCACCAAGGCCGCAAGCCGATCGACCGAAAAAGTCACGCCGAGTACTGTCAAGTGAATCAAGCATCTTCACTTCCGCCTACTCCTTCGTCACAACTTCGTCCAGATTCAAAATCACACTCATCACTGTTGTCCACGCCGCCAGCTTTACAGCATTCAAACTGTTATCGCGCGGTGACTCACCGACGGACAGCAGCTGTTCCGCAGCCTGTGGATTGTTTTGAAATGATTCCAGGTAGCGTGCATACGCTGCCAACAGGACACCACGTTCGCTGGCGGTCGGCAGCCTGCTGACGACACGTCTGAACGCCTGATCAATTCGTCGTTCCGTCACATCCCCGGACTCATTCATCACACGTTGCGCCAGAGCACGTGCGGCTTCCACAAACGTGACTTCGTTCATCAGAGCCAGAGCCTGCAACGGCGTGTTTGTGCGAGAACGTTTGACAATACAACTTTCACGAGCCGTCGCGTCCAGAGTCACCATCGTTGGTGGCGCCACCGTGCGTTTCCAGTATGTGTAAAGACTGCGGCGATAAAGGTCATCACCGTGAGACTGTTCGTAATTCGTGGTCGATGCGATCTCTTTCCAGAGCCCATCCGGCTGGTATGGCCGTACAGACGGCCCCCCCACGTGCTCTTTCAGAAGTCCGCTGATGAATAGCGTCTGATCCCGTACAGTTTCGGCTGGAAGCCGAAACCGTGGTCCTCGCGCCAGCAACCGGTTTTCCGGATCTCTGTCACGCAATTGCGCAGAAACAGCTGACGACTGCCGATACGTCGCGCTGGAAACAATCACCTGGTGCAGCGCCTTCACATCCCACCCGCTGCGAATGAACTCCGTCGCCAGCCAGTCCAGCAGGTCGGGGTGGCTGGGCATATCTCCCTGAGCCCCGAAGTCTTCCGTCGTCTTAACAAGTCCTGTGCCGAAGTACATCTGCCAGATTCTGTTCACGGCCACTCGAGCCGTCAGTGGATGACCGGGCTCAACCAGCCACCGGGCGAAACCAAGTCGATTGTGGGGAGCTCCGTCTGGCAGTGACGGCAGCACGTCCGGCACACCGAAAGTCACCTTCTGCGCGGGTGCGTCGTACTGGCCCCGCGTCAGAATGTGTGTCGGTCGTAGCATCTCCATTTCCTGCATGACCATGACGGTGGGAATGGATTCATAGAACGTCTCCCGGTCACGTCGGGCGTTAACCATTTCCTCATACGCCTCACCCAGGTCGTCAGAAGCATGGTGCTGAATAAAGTATTGAATCAGCTTGCTGGTCTGTGCAGGACTTCGCCGCACAGGTTCGATCGCAACAATATGGCTGATTGACTCCGGCACCGCGACCCGTGATGCATCCTCCTGCGACAATGCTCGCTCATAGATCTGCACGTCGTCAATGTCGCCGGTAAAATTACTGTAACCTCCGCCAATGCGCAACGGCTCGTCGGCTGCAAAGGACTGATTGATTCCGTCGTAACGAACCAGCAATTCCATCGGTTCGCCATTCCGATAGGCACGAATGCCTTTGGCAACGCGTGACCCGTCGTAGGTCATGGTGATATGCTGCCACTCGTTCAACGGCAACGTGTCGCGACTTTCGACTCGAATGGAATCATCCAGCCAGCGTTTCACTAGATTGATCTGCAAGTGACCATCGTTCAGGTGAACGTAATAGCCACTACCCTGTTCCACGGGAACCATTCGAGACACGATGGTTCCCGTGGACTGTCGCGGTTTCATCCACATCGAAATCGAAAACCTGTCGAAGTAACCGAAGTTCGCGACATCCCCGGCAGTCACGTTCTGTTGTCCATCGAAACCGGCAGACTGACCGTGCTGTCCCGGCCCGAACTGTACAGCAGACACGTCAGCAGCAGGGGCGGACTCCTTATCCGGCGTATCAGCAGAATCGTGAATACTGCCATCGAATTCGAAGCGGTTCACGAGCCCGTCGGTGATGGTCCAGTCGATATCCACTTTGTCAGAAAACGACTGTTCCCAGGTTACCAGTTCAGTGTGCAGGACATCCTGAAGACCCTGAACGCGCAACTCGACGGAAGCGATGCGATCGTCAAGCCTCTGCAGGGCCAGCTGCTGTTCAGGTGTCGGTGCCTTAATGTACGGCGGGGAGTTGCCTTCCTTGATCGCGCGACCGCTTTCCGGAATATTGTTGAAGCAGGCAAAGACCTGATAGAACTCTTTCTGTGTCACCGGATCATACTTATGATCATGACAGCGAGCGCACCCCATCGTCAGTCCCAGCCAGACCGTGGCTGTCGTGTCAACGCGATCCACGACGTACTCGACCTGATATTCTTCCGGTATGATACCGCCTTCTGCATTGCCGCGGTGGTTGCGGTTGAATCCGGTCGCGATCTGCTGACTGATTGACGCACCCGGCAGCAAATCACCGGCCAGCTGTTCGACGGTGAACCGATCAAACGGCATATTCCGGTTCAAGGCATCAATCACCCAGTCCCGCCAGCGCCACATATCACGAGGACCGTCGTTCTGATAGCCACTGGTGTCAGCGTATCGCGCAGCGTCCAGCCAGCCGACCGCCATCGTTTCGCCATAGCGAGGCGACCGCAGCAATCGATCGATTACGCGGCTCCATGCATCCGACGATTCATCCTCGACAAAAGCCTCGACCTCCTCAGGTGTCGGTGGCAAACCATTCAGGTCCAGTGTCGCTCTTCGAATCAGCGTGCGGCGATCGGCTGTCACTGACGGCTGGAGCCCTTCGCGTTCCAGCCGCGCCAGCACAAAATGGTCGATTGGATTACGGCACCAGCCGCTCGCCCGAATCGCCGGCAGCGGTGGTTTCTGCGGCGGAATGAAGGCCCAGTGCTCCTGCCACGGCGCGCCCTCGACAATCCACTGACGCAGCAATTCGACCTGCCGCGCCGATAATTTCCGGCCGGAATCAGGCGGAGGCATTTGGGCGTCGGGATCGGACGATGTGATTTTCTGAAACAGCAAACTGCCAGCCACATCATGCGGCACCAGCGCATGACCATCCTCCACAACTCCAAACGCCCCCGCTTTTGTATCCAGTCGGAATTCGCCAACCCGCTGCTGTTCATCCGGGCCGTGGCACTTGAAACAGACGTCAGAAAGAATCGGGCGAATATCGCGATTGAAACTGATTTCAGCGGCAGTTGCAGCAGATGATATGATAACAGCCGAAAAAACTGACAGCGTTATCCCGCAGACAACGCTGAATCGGTGCCGGTGCTGTTCCCATCGTCGCTCGATCATACGATCCATTCCCGGAACTTGGCTTCGTCCAGATTACGCCCACTGATCACAATCACAAGGTCGCCATCGCCGTCAGGAAAAAATCGACCCTGCAGCACAGCTGCCGTGGCGATGGCTCCGGACGGTTCGGTCCTCAAACCATGCGTTTCGTACAACCATTTCATGGCCTCACGAGTCTCATGATCCGGAATCGCAACAGACTCGGCCACGTGTGCCTGCAGAATCGGCCAGTTGTGCTGCCCCACATCATAAGATAACAACCCGTCGCAGATGCTTTTCGGTCGTGGCAGAGTGATACGTTCTCCGGCAGCCAGCGACTGTCGAAAATCATCTGCACCATCCGGCTCCACACCGATGATCTTCGCGTCGGGAAATCCGTCCGCAATAGTCAGAGCATGACCGGCCATCAATCCGCCGCCGCTGACCTGACACAGGAACTGTGACACGTTACGCCCCAGCTTCTGCAGTTCCTGAACGATTTCCAGACCGCCCACGCCGTTGCCGGCAATAACATTCACATCATCGTACGGAGAAGCCTGAACTGCATTTTCCTGTTCGGCAATTTCTTTCGTAATGCGATCGCGATCACCGGTCTCATGATCGGTAGCAATGTTGTACGTCCGAATTTCTGCGCCAAATGATCGGGCCATGTCAAACTTCACCTGTGGCGCGGAATCCGGCATGACGATCAGAACTCGTTTTCCGTATCGCATCCCGGCATACGCAATGCCACACGCAAAATTGCCGGACGAATGAGCCGCCACGGGGCGATCGCCAATCGCATCAGCGTTTCGTTCCATCCAGTTGAGAGCGCCCAGAACCTTGAACGATCCGACGGGCGTCCAGCCGTAGTCCTTCAGCCAAACGTGCCGCCCGTCCGCAAAATCAAGTTCCTTTTCCAGAGCGTGCGACCGAATCAACGGTGCGGGTGACATGTGCCTGCGAATAACAGGTTCAGCAGCACGCACATCGTCAATCGTGGCAATGGTTACTGACATTGTTCTCAGATGACCTTCTCACTGGGCTGCCGTCGCAGCCAAAAACTTCCGTCCGGGGCTGAATTGCCCCGAAACCGTACTTCGCTGCATTCGTGCTACTTCACCAGTTTCACTGATTTGATGTAGTCCAGATTCGGAAAATTTTCCTTCAGGTATTCATTGCCTTCAGACTGGATGGCGCCCTGGCTGGGCTGTTCACCGTATTCGGCATTAATGCTGTCCACAACATCCATTCCTTCGATCACGCGTCCAAACGGTGGAAAGCCCTTGCTGTCCAGAAACGAATTATCCTTAAAATTGATGAACAGTTGTGACGTGCGGGTATCAGGACCGGCCATCGCGTAAGTAATAAATCCGCGGCTGTTGGATGCGACCAGAGGGTCATCTTCAATTTTCTTTTCGCGCCAACTGGCCTGAACCTTCGGATCTCCGTTGATGCCCCATTGTACCATGAAACCGGGAACCACTCGAAAGAAGCGACAGTCTTTGTAGAACTCTTTCTTCACAAGTTCGTAGAATTGATCTGCTCCGAGCGGCGCCCACTTACGAGTCACTTCAACGGTAAAGCTTCCTTTGCTGGTGTCGAAACGTGCCTTAAATGAATCGGGGGCTTTTTCTGCAGCCTGTACGGCGGACGCGGTCGTAACGACAGCACAAAGGGCGAACAGCGTAAAATCGACTGACCTGGATAACATGTATGACTCCATTGTTTGCGCAATACAGCCGCGATTCAGAGTTGCCGTCTCCGCTGCGAGGCCACTGTGATTGAATGCTTCTGCCAGGACAAACGGCATTGAAGTCCGACAGTTGAACTTTTCCTAAATCTTACCTTTCTGCCGACACATTTCCACAGACGCATGACCAGCTTTGACCTGAGCCGAATTACTCGAGAAACTGACGTCCAGCACGTTGAGTATCACGAATCACTTGATTCCACGAACAAACTGGCTCGCGAGATACTCTCTGATCTAATACCGCTGTCTCCGACCGTTGTGTTGACGTCCAATCAGTCGGCAGGGCGGGGGCGAGGCGCAAATTCGTGGTGGGCGACATCCGGTGCACTCACATTTTCGCTGGTACTGGATGTCGCTGACCTTGGATTGTCACCAGACCGACTGCCAATCGTGTCGCTGGCGACGGGACTGGCCGTGCGGAACGTAATTGCCGACCTCGTACCCGCCAGCTCAGTCACCATCAAGTGGCCCAATGACGTTCTGGTTGGAGGAGCGAAAATATGCGGCATCCTGACAGAACAGCACTCGGTTGACGGAAACTCAGCGATCGTTATCGGCGTAGGCGTCAACGTGAATAACTCGCTGGCGCCAGCACCCGAAGATGTGCGACAGCGAGCCACCAGTGTCTTCGACCTGTCCAACGGACATCACGACCTGACGGACACTCTGGTTTCGCTGCTGCCACGGATCTATCAAGCCATCAGAGACCTTCGTGGTCGGCAGGCGGCGTTGTTGGCAGAACTGAATTCACACAGTTTCCTGAATGGTCGTTCCGTGTCACTGCAGGTGGGTCAGGCAACCACTAATGGCCTGTGTCGCGGCATCGACGATATGGGATGTCTGGTCATCGACGATGGCTCTGACTGCCATCGCTTCAATGCCGGAACAGTGATCGAATGGCGATGATGATCAGACGTTGACACCATCATTCGCAAACGGAGTCAACGAAAACAACGGCTGACGATGCTCGAACATGAGCATCGGCAGCCGTTGCGGAAATGGTACTAACGGGGACAGTCTGGGCCCGCTGAGCAGACGTAATCTAGTTGCCTAACCATGCATCCAGGGTATCAGCGGCGCTTTTGCTGCTGGCTGCGGGAATCAGGTCCTTCTTCGTCACACTGGTCAGCTTGGCGACATACTCCATCGTGCTCTTCAAAGCACCTGGCGTGGCGGTGGCATCAACCTTGCAGCAGTAGATGACCAGAAAGTCGCCATTCTCAGCCTTTTCCACCGTCCATGCTCCGATCTTGGTGCGGGCACTTTGCTGCAGCAGCTTCATGACCGTTTCCAGACCGGGAGCTTCTTTCAGCGTAGCCGCCAGAGCCCAGACCTTCCGAACATCGGCTCGTTCGAAGTACTCAACTTCTTTTGTCACAAACACGGACTGCTTGTCGTTGTCTTTCTGGTCGAATAAAACTTCGAAGTGGCCCGTTTCATGCTTTGTAAACTTCAGCTCGGTCTTATCCAGAACATCGACGATGGGCAGTGGAGCCGGTTTCCACGGGCTGTCCAGGAATTCCTTCAGTTCTGACACATCAACGCTGTAGCTGACCAGCCGTGCTTTGGGAGAAATAGCCTGAGAGATCGCAACCAATTCGCCGTCGTTGTTCACGACGGGACCACCACTGTCACCGGAGTTGATAGGCGACTGAGTTTCCACAACCAGAAAGTCGTGTTCGCCGACTCCCGTACGGAACTGCTTTTGATAGACCGACCGAACAGTTCCGGACGTGAAGACCCATAGAGCATCCGTGGAACCAGGGTTTCCAATAGACTGAACATCTTCGCCAGGCCCGATGGTGTCTTTGGCAAGTGGAATAGCGACGGCATTTCCAGGCAGTCGATCCAGTTCCACCAAAGCCAGGTCACGCTTGCGGTCCACACCGAGCACTCGGCCTCGGATTCCAAGTTTCTTGACATTCTTCAGGTAGTGTGAACGTTCCACAATCGGCTTGCCGTCTTTGGTTTCCGGAAAGAAGATGACAGTCGCTCGAGCGTCACCAACCACGTGAAAATTGGTGATCAGCAGTTTTTTCTCTGCGTTCACCAGAACTCCCGTTCCGCTGGATGTTTCGCCGCCTGTTTTGGCCAGCACCCACGCTGTGGAATTCAGCGTCTTAGCGTAAACCTTGCCATCGGCGAAAGCGTTACCGGTCACGAATGTGACAGCCATGACACACATGGCAAATCGAGTAATTACATATTTCGTTGAATTTTTCATAACGCCACCATTTCCAGGTCAGTAAGGTTTTTGTTAGCAGAAGGTCGTTGGACCTGAGTCAATAACCTTCAGCGGGAAGCAGCCGCATATGTTTCAGATTTTCTTAAACGTTCCGGGACCAGTAGACCGCCCCGCATGCTGTTTTGGTGGAATAACGCGGGAGATCGGCCGTAGAATCCGTGGAAATTCCTTCTCAGTTCGCCCGCGTCGCGGGACACGGCTACAGCCGGAAAGAGACCGCATGCCAGACCTGCCAGTAATTCGCTACATCGCAGCCTTATGTTTTATGACGCTGGGCATAAACACAGGGATGGCAAAGGACCGCCCCAACATCCTGCTGTTTACCGCTGACGATCTGCACGCGGAGTCTCTGGGGACCTACGGCGGTCGCCCCGCACATCTCACTCCCAATCTGGATGCCTTTGCCGCCTCGGCGCTCCAGTTCGATCGAGCCCATGTCAACGCAGCCATTTGTGCCCCCTGTCGAGCGATCATCGCCACGGGTCGTTACAGCCACCGTTCCGGTGCGATGGGGTTCATGAAGGCCAGGGAAGATGTACCGGACATGGTGACAACACTGCAGAACGCCGGATACCTGGCCGGCATTCTCGGAAAAGTGGGCCATTCAACTCCGAAGACGTCCATGAAATGGGACTACCAGTTTGACCAGAAGGAACTGGGGAACGGACGTAACCCGGACATCTATTATCAGCGCAGCAGAACATTCCTTGAGCAAAGCAAACGTGAGGGGAAGCCGTTCTACTTCATGGTGAATTCTCACGACCCGCATCGTCCGTACTGCAATCCTGAAAAACTGACGAAGGGTGCAGCGATGCCCTCACGCATCTATGCTGCCGACGAAGTTTCAGTGCCCGGGTTCCTGCCGGACCTGCCTGGCGTGCGTGCCGAACTGGCTCACTACCTGAACTCAACGCGACGGCTGGACGACACGTTTGGAAAAGTCATGCAAGCTCTGCGCGAATCAGGCCTGGAAGACAACACGCTTGTCATTTTCATTTCGGACAACGGGATTGCTGTGCCGTTTGCAAAATGCAACGCATGGTTTCACAGTTCTCGAACACCAATGCTGGCCCGCTGGCCCGGCCAGATCGGTGCGGGCACGACGAATGATCGTGACTTTGTGTCCACAGTCGACCTTTTCCCCACGTTCATGGATATCAGCGGTGTCACGGGCCCCGACGGGCTGGACGGTCGTTCGTTCGTGCCATTACTAAAGCAACAGCGACAGGCGGGGCGCAGTTTCGTTTTCACTCAGATCGATTCCAAAGCCGGGGGTGATGCCGTCCCGATGCGCAGCGTGCAAAGCGAAGAATACGGATACATCTATAATCCCTTCAGCGATGGCAAACACTGGTACCGAAACAACAATGAAGGCAAAACAATGGCGGCCATGCAGAACGCGGCCAAAACGAATCCCGATATCGCCACACGCATCGACCTTTTTCGTTACCGCGTGCCGGAAGAATTTTACAACTTGAAGAACGATCCTGACTGCCGCCATAATCTCATCGAACGGCCGGAACTTCAGCCGACCATCAAACTTCTGCAGGCTGAACTGGTCGCTCACATGACCCGTACCGACGATCCGATGCTGCCCGCCTTTCAGAGTCGAAACGATCGCTCCGTCGTCGACCGAATTCTTATGAAGACGTACGGACCTCCAAAGGAGCCCCGAAAAAAAAAGCCCAGTAAGAAGAACCGCAAGAGGGCCGAATAGACTCCGAATTCCGTCCGCTACGATTATCAGAAATGCAATTCATGCAGCACTCCATTCTCTCTCTCGTCGCCCTGGCATTTATTCTTGCGCCAACGGCACCTGCAGACGACGTGACTCAGAAGTCGTTGCCGCTGTCTGGTGAAACCTTTCTGGTGAAGGGGAAGATCGCTTTCGTTATCCCCCCGGCAGCGAATCCCGCAGACATACCAATTCCCTGGGTCTGGTACGCGCCAACGCTGCCTAATCTGCCCGGCATGGCGGAAAAATGGATGTTCGATCGATTTACACAGGCAGGTATCGCAATCGCCGGTGTTGATGTCGGAGAATCCTATGGCAGCCCGGACGGGCGAGCACTGTATTCTGCCCTCTACAGAGAACTGGTCGGACAACGCGGTTTTTCACCCACGCCTGTGATGATGGGACGTAGTCGTGGCGGACTAATGACGCTGGCGTGGGCTGTCGACAACGCCGACAAGGTTGCAGGCTTTGCGGGCGTATATCCGGTCTGCAGCATCACCAGCTATCCAGGTGTCAAGCGAGCCAGCGGTGCCTTTCACATGACGGCCGACGAGCTTACGGCTCAACTTACGAAGCACAATCCGATTGACCGCCTGAACGCATTGGCACAGGCGGGCGTACCGCTGTTTGCAATTCACGGTGACGTGGACAGAGTTGTTCCCCTGCACGCCAATTCGGGAGAAATGCAGAAGCGATACAAGGCTCTCGGCGGACAAATGCAGCTTGTTATACCGCCCGGGCAGGGACACAACATGTGGCCTGGTTTTTTTGAGTGTCAGGAACTGGTTGACTTCGTCCTGGCTCAGGTGAAACGCACGAATGGTGTCAGGAACCTCCCATGAGCGGAATTGACGTCCGGCCCCCGGTGGGACGGTACGACCTGATTAGTGTCGACTTCATCCGATCACCACGGTGGCAGCAATCGCCGCAGACCCCACAACAGTACGACAACCAGAAAGAAGCTGTTTCGCAGAGCCTGCATCGGAAACGATGACTGCAGTGGACGCTCCGGCAGACCTGTCTCGGTCACTCGTATCAATTGTTTGCTGAGTCGGATGATCCGGCGGGGATTGCAGGGCCAGTCCATAATACTGTTGGCCAGTTCGTCGGTAACTTCCGTCTCACACCCGGCAATGCCACCGGCAATCGCCGCCGTTGAGTCCGTGTCTCCTCCGCATAGAATCACATTGCGCAATGTGACATTCAGGTGTCCGCGACACCTCAGCCACGCGTGAATGGCGACCGGCACAGTGTGCAGCGTGTAGCCAGTAGCTCCCGCCGGACCACAAAGCTCGCAGCAAAACTCCTGAGTTGACTCTTCAGTGGCCAGACTGGCTTCGACTTTGTCCATCGCGGCCAGCAACTGTTCGGCGTGTTCTCCTGTCAGACGCTCACGTAGCAGCTGAAAGTACGTGGCATGGTCAGTAAATCCATTCCGGGCGGCTCCCCATGCGGCAATCGCCACTGCCGCAGCACCGTGCTCTGCAAGTGGATCGGTGTGAGTAATACGGGACGATAGATGATTCAACCGCAACACTACATCCAGACTGTCAACCGCCGCGCCAAGGATTGAGGCTCGCATGGAAGGCCCGTTGCCGGACGACATCACCCCGCTGTTACCGGGGCCAAAGCCGACGCAGAGCTTCAGACAGGATCGCAGCGTGGCTCGCCCGATTCCCGCAGGCATCGCCAGAAACCACCGGCGCAGTCGTCTGGCCAGTTCCGCTTCAAAGAGGCCGTCATCGTGAGCGGACGCGATCAAACACTGAGCCACAATGCAGGCGTGTTCTGTATCGTCCGACACCATGCCGCGGCCCGGCAGGAACCGAAAGCGATCGGGATACCCGATCAGCTTCTGACCTCGCTCCGGTGTCAGACCCTCATACGGCAAACCCAAAGCATCTCCGACAGCTGTCCCCAGCAAAGAGGATTCGATTGGGTGGCGACTGGTCATGGGTGTAACCGCCCAACATATGAAACGGTGAAACAAAGGGTGCCACTGGCTTCGCCAGTGCCTGTTCGTCAGCCATGCCTTGTCCGGTTAATACTCGTTTTCTTCCGCGTCACCTTCTGCAGTTGCCGTGAACGTGGATTTGACAACCTGGCGAATGGTTTGTTTGTCGCGTTCGTTAACAAGTTGGGACACAGCATCGTCAAAGGACAACACGCCCAGATCACCGTCGATACGGCAGCGCACGGCAACCGCATTCTGCTCCGCTTCCTTCGGACCGACGACCAGCATGTATGGAATCAGGTCGACCTGAGCGTCGCGAATCTTGGCCTGCAATTTGGCGCTCTGCAAATCGGTGGTAACTCGGAAACCATTTTGCCGTAGTTTGGCAGCAACTTCCTTGGCGTAGTCGTCCGTCTTTTCGCTCAATGGCAACACCCGGATCTGCTCCGGAGCCAGCCACAGCGGAAATGCCCCGGCGAAGTGTTCGATCAGCACGCCGACGAAACGTTCCATCGATCCGAATGGCGCCCTATGAATCATCACCGGACGATGAGCCTTGTTGTCACTGCCCGTGTATTCCAGTTCAAATCGTTCCGGCAGGTTGTAATCCAGCTGCACGGTGCCCAGCTGCCATTCACGCCCCAGACAGTCCTTCACCATGAAGTCAGCTTTAGGTCCATAGAACGCTGCTTCACCGGGTGTTTCAATGAACTCCTGTCCTTCTTCCGTCAACACCCTGCGTAAAGTGTCCTGAGCCTGCTGCCACAACTCATCGCTGCCCACGTATTTGTCAGACCCAGGTTCCTTGGTGGACAACTGTACTCTGTAGTCTTCCAGACCAACAGCATTCAAGACGTACTTCACCAGGTTCAGGGTATCCTTGAATTCCTGTTCCACCTGTTCCGGCGTACAGAACAAATGGGCGTCGTCCTGAGTCAGACCTCGCACGCGCAGCAGACCATTCAGTTCACCTGACTGCTCGTGCCGGTACACAGTTCCGAATTCGGCCAGTCGAACGGGCAAATCCCGATAGCTGCGAGGAATCGCCTTGTACATCTGAGCGTGATGCGGACAGTTCATCGGTTTCAGCAGATAGCGTTCCTGCTGCTTTTCCCACTTGCGCAGGACGTCACGTTTTTCATCATTCGTGCCGCTGATCGGAAATTCTTTACCACTAAAACCCAGCACCATGGCCGCGTCGAGCAGTGTCTTTTCCTCATCGGCTGTCGGCGGCTGCAAATCCTCGTCCTTTGGATCAAGACACCGAATCCAGTGATCGACGAGCTGACCGGCCGAATGTCCAAACAGCGGAGCAAACTGCGAGTCGCGATAGTACGGAAAGTGGCCGCTGGTTTCGTACATCTCGACTCGACCGATATGTGGCGAGTAAACCGGCTCGTAACCGCGTCGCGTGAGTTCCGCTTTGATGAAATCTTCCAGAGTGGCTCGAATGGTGGCGCCTTTCGGCAACCAAAGGCACAGCCCCTGACCCACGTCGGGATTGATCGTGAACAATTGCAGTTGACTGCCAAGCACACGGTGATCGCGTTTCTTCGCTTCTTCGATCTGCGCCAGATAGGCTTTCATTTCCTTTTTGTCAAAGAAAGCCGTGCCGTAAATTCGCTGCAGCGATCGGTTGGCAACATTGCCCTTCCAGTGCGAGCCGGCGACACTGAGAATCTTGAAGGCTTTGATCATGCCGGCATGAGGAATATGCGGGCCGCGGCATAAGTCGACAAATTCACCCTGGCGATAAAAACTCAGTGATTCGTGATCTGTTAAACCGCCTTCAATGTGCTCCACCTTCAGTTCCTGATTCAGATCTTTGCAGAACTGAATCGATTCGTCGCGATTCATTGTGAAGCGTTCAAACGGCTCGGCTTCCTTCGCAATTTTCTTCATCTCCGCTTCGATCTTCGGAAAGTCGTCCTCACTGACGGGAGTGGCCAGATCGAAGTCGTAGTAGAAGGTGTTGCCTTTGACCGGACCGAAGGCCAGGCCAACGCCTTCATATAGTCGCATGATGGCTCGCGCCATGACGTGAGCGCAACTGTGTCGCATGACAGCAGCAGCAGCAGCGTCGCGAGTAGTCAGCAGATGCAGCGGTACGGGCCGTATTTCGGTAAGTTCAGCCAGGGGCCTCATGGCGTCGACAGTGACTCCGTCAATGACAGCCGCGGCTGTGGCTCGGGCCAGGCCTTCGCTGATGCCGGATGCGACATCCAAAGCGGTTGCGTTGTCGTCTTTTTCAACAATGGCGCCGTCAGGCAGTTGTACCTCAATCATTGGACTTCGTACGTTTCTTTGTAACAGTCGGCGTTCTGCAGGAATCGGTTAACATGGACGACACGGGAACACACAATATGTATCCGGGATCAATCTCATTGTCCGTATCTGCAGAGATTTGTCGTGCGGGCACGGCGACCTCAACGAATGGCCCCCTTTTGCAGGAAAAAGTTGCAACCCGAACGACAGCCAAAGGCGGAGTTATAGCTGCGTCTGCAGTTTCTCACAACGGGCAGCGGGACAACCACTGCAGGCGTGAGAAAAGAGCTCCGGTCTTTTGACAGACCGGAGCTCGTGCATATCGAAGCGCCGTGCACATCGCCTTTGGAGGATTCGGAACAGATCCGGTGCGTTTCAATGAAACCTGCGATTGTGTCGTGGCGTCTGCAAACATGTTGGTTCTCAGCGGATAAGAAATCCCGCCTTCTCTGCTTCATCGGGAACCAGATCGTCCAGATCGATATTATCCAATGGTGAAGGCGCCTTTTCCTGTGGCGCCGACGGAACAGCAGCTTCCGGTGCAGGCTGCACAGGCACAGTTTCGGCAGCCACCGGAGGAGCGACTGTTGCCACGACCAGCAGAGGAATTTCGGCGCGCTTCAGAATCTGCACGTTATTCAGCTCGTCGCATTCCAGCCATTCATCAAAACTGTCGACTGCCACGATTAACGTGTCGAACGGTACCAGCTGACCTGAAATTCCCAGCGACATGCAGGTGACCGGCAGCTGCACCTGCAGCTGCGTTTCGCAGCCGGCTTCCATTCGTGGCACAGTGATCGTTGCTGTCGGTGAATGCATGTGAATTCTGCCGAGAACTCCGACGACGGAAATCCTGAAATTTCCAATCGGTACATTGCTGTTGTTCTTCAGACTGATCTGAAAGACGGGACCTTTGGCCGCGTCGCCGTCACAGACCAGATGCACGCAGAGCAATTGCAGGTCGCCAGGCGATTGTCCGGCCCGAAGGTACGGTGCATATGCCGGCGCAGCGACATTTCCGGCGTTCCCGAATGACTGACGCATCCGATTGGTCATCAGCAGGTTGATAACGTGCCCGCAATGAGACGTTGGAATCCCCAGAACCTGGCTGGCTCTGATATGACCGGCATTGACTGGTTGCAGTGCCGTTCCGATCGGTGCTGTCGGACTCAGCCCGGGTACGGCGTTGGCCTGTTGAGCCTTCGCATGTCCCATGCTGAGCGCCAGCAGTGCACCCAGCGCGAACAGTTTGGCGACATGGTCTTGAATATTCATCTTTAGTTCTCCCATAGGTTAAGATATTGGCAAACATTGAACTCGGGACAGACCCCGCCGTTCCGCGTATCTGAAAAAAGCCCGGCGACTGCGATCAGCAGACACACCGGGCTTTGCAGTGAATCGAAGTTTGTTCGACGTTGCATTTTGAAGAAACCGGCACTGGCCGACGATCAGCCAGTACCCCGTGTTGTGAAATCTGTTGTTACAGCGTTTTACAATGATTTGTGGCCATGGCGAACGTCTTTCCGCCAAACAGAGTGGCGTTGCCACGAACCCACGACCACTTTTCATTGACAACTGTTCTTAGTGACAGCCCCAGTAGTAGCTGTAGATCGGAGCTGCGACGCAGCGGTAGACCGGTGGTGCGTAACAGATGGCTCGGTAGCTGTACAATGGTCGGCAGTAGTTGTGACAGCGGTAGCTGCGGTAACCGCAGTAGCCGCGATATCCACGGTAGCCACGGTAACCACGGTAACCATATCCGAATCTGCGGAAGCACGCCTCAATGGCATCTTCACCGTCTTCTGTGCCGGCCTCAGCCGTTAACTGGTCGACATCAATATCCAGACCGACTTCTACAATTGAAACATCGGCGTCGGCAATGGACGCTACATCGATGCTCAGTTCGTCGTCAGCTTTTACAGAAGAAGCCAACATGGTCAGGGGCACGAGTGCCAGCAATACATTCTTCAACATTTTCGAGTCTCCAGATCCGGCGATGGTGAGTAGATGGAAACAACAGTTTGCCGGGTTGTTGTTGTTTCCGTTTGTTGTTACTCACCACAGCGAAGATACCGGAGATCTGTTACAGAAGATCGAAATATTTTTCTTGCGGCGTTTACCCCTGAACCAGTGTTTTTCTGCACGAATCATGGCTTAAACGCATTTGAATAAATGCGATTAATGCCAGCAGGCACCGTCAGCAAGTGACAGCGTTTCCATCATGGTTTAGTCGCGAGGCCGATTCACTTGCTGGCGTTTCGTGCTTGTACTCAATGGTGTGAGCAGGCAGACCACCAGCCAGTCTGACTGCGACACGCTGCCAGCAACTCGGTCTGTAACATTGATCAGAATCAGCAGCAACAGCCTCAATCACGGATTCCGAATCGCACGATACACCACAGCGCCTGCAGCCCGTCTTTCCAGCCGATGTGTTTTCCTTCCGCATAGGTGCGACCGGAATAGCTGATCGACATTTCATAGATGCGGTACTGTCGTCGAGCAACGCGGGCTGTGATTTCCGGTTCAAAGCCAAACCGGTTCTGAACGAGCTTTGGCGTCAGCTCGTTAATAACGTTACGACGGAAAACCTTGTAACAGGTCTCCATGTCGGTCAGATTAAGATTTGTGAAACAGTTGGACATCACCGTCAGAAACTTGTTGCCAAGATAATGCCAGTAATACAGGACTCGATGCGCCTGGTCACCCAGAAAGCGACTTCCGTATACGACGTCGGCTCGATCTTCGATGATCGGTTTCAGCAACCGCGGATACTCGCTGGGGTCATATTCCAGGTCGGCGTCCTGAATGATCACAATGTCGCCTTCGACATGCTGAAAACCGGTTTTAAGTGCAGCTCCCTTACCCTGATTGAATTCATGGGAATACGTACGAATTCGATTGAAGTCGTCGCCATCCGCTTCTGCTTCCAATTGTTTCATAATGTCACGTGAGCCATCACCGCTGCAGTCGTCCACCAGAATCAGTTCTTTGCGAATCGGCACGTCGCGTACACGGTCCACCAGGTGCCGCAACGTCTTTTCTTCGTTGTACACGGGAATCACAACGGACAGTCGTTGATCTTCAGGGATCGCATACAGCCCCAGCTGACGGCAGGCTGATTCACCAAGTGTTTTCTTCTGCGACTGATACCACTGAGGAGACCAGGGGCGCGGGCTGTTGATCTGTGATTCTTCCGTCATTCCTGATTCTCAAATGGGACAACCGTTTGTTACGGCAATGAGTCGTGTCGTCTGGCTGCTGCCTGATCGTGAATTAGTCGAATCTCCTGAGCAAGCCGCTCCTGTGAATTTCCTGTCAACAGGACAGTTCCGAATCGAGTCGGCTGCTCACCAATCGCCATCGGACTGGTGACCGTCATACTTACGTTTTCTTTGGCTGGTTGCGTCAGACCTTTTTTAACACCGTCACAGAACCGCGAAAAATCAGATACGGCAAAGTGACACCATGCCCCGTATTGCGACGATTGCAGCGACGATCGCAATTGTAGGGCAAGCCGCCCCATCGTAAAGCGGGCATTGATATCGTTGCACATTCGCAGTGCCAAAGAGCCGTCGGGCAGACGAAAACGGAAACTGTCGATACCGATTGGACCGAAGTAACCGGCGGCCGCAGCAGCTTCACAGACCAAGAATCCGTGCGCGGCAGCCGACTGCCATGCGTTTAACAACAGATCATCGCGGCATATCAGACTGCCCTGATACCTGCCCACAGAATCGTTCAGCAAACTGCTGACGCCGACCAGCTGTACTCTGCCCTCCGTTCCTGCACTGTATGAATTCGACGAAATAATTTCGAACTGCAGGCCACACTGTTCCTCCGGACACACCCACGGTTCAAGGTACACCCCCCCGGTCCGGGCCAGATGTTTCTCCAGCCAGCCTCGCTGCTGACGGTTCAACTCGGTTCCTTTCGCCAGCAACCGATTACGACCAGCATGACTAATCGGCGGTTTCGCCACCCAGCGTTCAAAACCGAAGCGTTCCAGCTGACACACTCCGTTCTTCCAGTCGTCTATGTCACGACAGATCGTGCCAAATCCATCCACACCAAACGGCAGCAATTCGCCATGCTCACACTGAACACCGTCGAACATGGCACTGAATTCCCGTGAGTTGACGCGGGTGACGGCGGTGGCCGGCGGAATCTCCGCTGCCGACATCTGCACGACGGAAGCCATCTGACAAGTCTGTTCGGTCCATCCCCACGGAATGATGCGGTGCTGACCAGCAATGGCCGAGAATTCTGACCGGCGGACAAACGCGACATGCGCCAGACATTCCGCCACACCTGCCGGCATCGCGTCATCATTGACCAGCACCTGGTCTCCGTCTTCGGCCAGCAGACCGATGAGCGGAGCCAGCTCGTCAATCACGCGAGTTGCCTGTTCGGATAATTGTCGGGGTCGCCCGCACAGATCAACCTCGAAATCAAGATTGGGTACCAGGATATTCATCACATGGGTTTGCGACAGATGGAATGCAGTGGAAACCTGCGGCCTGGCAGGTCCTTCAAAAGAGGCTAACCAGCTGAAAGACAAAAATCGCGGCTCCGATGGACAACTTGGCCAGCATGCCGATCATCCGACCGCTCATGGCCGCCGTACCAATTTCCGTTCGCTGCGCCGGCTCAGTCCCCTTCCACGCCTCACCCGCCCATGCGCCCGCGAAGGCACCGACCGCGGCACCGGCAATGGCGCCGATCGCTGTACCGATCACCGGAATCGGAATCACGAATGCGCCGGCGATACTTGCCGCCATGGACAACACCAGCGACAGAACAACGGCGCGGCGACTGGCCCCTTTTTTGGCCGCTGTAGCAGACCCCGTGAGCAGTTCAAGTATTTCGCCAAGAGCTGCCAGGACAACAATCACAATCAATGTCGTCCAGTCGGGGCCGGCTGTCGTTCCGGCCGTCAGAAGGAACAGACACAGCGTACCAACCATGAACCAGTTGCCGGGCAGCAGCAGCATGTTTGCACCGACGCAGGCCGCGTTGGCTGTAATCAGAATTGTAGCTGCGAACCAGTAATACATGACTGAACTCAGACTAAAGAAGCGACAGCGTGTCAGGCTGACCGGAGCCGCAAAGAACACTTCTCGATGGCAGCTTCGTTGCTCCACCAGCCATTATCGTATACGGCAACAAATAAACGGCTCGAACAGGGCCGTTTATAGTCGATTCGAGCCGTTACTTCGACTTCCTTCTGAGAGCAAGGTAGGCAGCCAGTGAATCAGCATAGGGCTGGTCCGTCGTCATTGGAACAAGGCTGATGCGGTGTCGGTTGCAGCCGGACGCGAGCTGTTCGCGAAACTGCTGCAACTTCTCCAGGTAAGCGCGACGAATCTGCGCCGGATCCACCAGGTGCCGATTGGCGGCGGCTTCCAGTGAAGCAAACTGAGTCCACTGGCGAAATGGAAAATCCAGTTCATCGGGATCCCAGATCTGAAAAATAATAATGTCATGATTTGCATGACGAAAATGAGCCAGCGACTTCATCAACTGTTCCACATCACCGAACAGATCAGAAATGATAATCAGCAGTCCACGACGATGAATCTTCGCGACCATCTCATGAAACACGTCGCCAAGTTCCGTTTCGAATTCCGGCTTCTGTTTTTTCAGTTCGTTAATAATCGCCTGCAGATGTTTGGGGCGTGCTCGGGGCGGAATATAACGACGCACCTGTTTGTCAAAGGTGACCAGACCCACGCTGTCCTGTTGCTGCAGCATCAGATACGCCAGACATGCAGCGGTACTCACCGCATAATCGTGCTTGGTGACTCCGGTGGCGCGGGAACCGCTATAGGCCATTGATCCGCTCGAATCCAGCAGAATCGAGCAGCGGAGATTTGTTTCCTCCTCGTATTCGCGAATGTACAGACGGTCTGTTTTCCCGAACAGCTTCCAGTCGATCGTGCGAATGTCATCACCGGGTGAGTACGCACGATGTTCCTTGAACTCAACACTGAAGCCTTTATGCGGCGAACGATGCAGTCCGGAACAGAATCCTTCGACGACCTGTTTCGCCAGCACCTGCAGATTCGTGAACCTGCCGATGTCGTGCGATGTCAGCACATCAGAAACGTTAGGCATATTTTCCGTCACAGCAGTTGTTTTGAGGTTTCCGGGAGCTCCTGCAGCAAACGACGAATCAGGTCGTCAACACTGACACCTTCTGCTTCTGCATTGAATGTGGGCACGATACGGTGTCGCAGAACAGGAAAGGCCAGCGTCTCCACATCATCGCGTGTAACATGATGTCGACCCTGCAGCAGTGCCCGCGCTTTTGATGCCAGGACCAGTTGCTGGCAGGCTCGGGGCCCCGGACCCCATTCGATCAGCTCGTGAACCCATGCCGCCGTCGTTTCATCGTTCGGGCGAGCCGACCGCACCAGATCCAGCACGAAGTTTTTCACGTGTTCCGGCAGCGGAACAAGTCTCACAGTTTCCTGACACTCAATGATCTCGGGTCCGGAAACCACCGGCTCCGGCTCCGCAGAAGCCGTCGACGTTGTGCGATCGATAATGTCACCTTCCTGATCGCGACTGGGATAATCCACAATCACATTGAACAGAAACCGATCTCGCTGAGCTTCAGGAAGTGGATAGGTGCCTTCCTGTTCAATCGGATTCTGAGTGGCCAGCACAAAGAACGGTTCATCCAGATGGTAGGTCGTGCCACCCACGGTGACTTCGTGTTCCTGCATCGCTTCCAGCAGTGCGGCCTGAGTCTTGGGCGGAGTACGGTTGATCTCATCCGCCAGCAGCATCTGCGTAAAAATCGGGCCTTTATCGAACACCAGGTCACGATGACCAGTCTCTTTGTTCTCCTGAATGATGTCGGTGCCGGTGATGTCGGCGGGCATCAGGTCAGGGGTAAACTGAATCCGGCGAAACGACAGATTCATCGTGTCCGCCAGCGATCGAACCATCAGAGTCTTCGCCAGACCGGGCACACCTTCCAGCAGACAGTGGCCGCGTGCCAGAATTGCAATCAGCAGCTGCTCGATGACATCATCCTGTCCCACAATGATTCGCCCCACCTGTTCGCGAATCTTCTGACAGGCATCAACAAGTCGCACAGCTCGTTCCTGATGGTCAATTTCAAGTGATTCTGTGGTTGCGGACATTCGGTGAGATCTTTCGGCAGGTGGAAGAAGTTGCAGGCGTCAGGAGGATCGGCAGTGCACTTAATAGTCTAACGATCGAACATAACGCTGTCCTGTCCGCGGACTGTCGGCCTGCTGAAAAGGAACCGTCTGTTGCTGTACTCAAACAGTATCAACAACTATGGAAGCAGACCGTGCTCCGTCGAACGCTGTCATAATGACTCTTGTGCCGCGTTCCACGTCAACCAGTCCGGCCACCTGAACTGCACCGGCATTATCACTGCGCGTACCGCGAATGGGGCTGCCGTCAGCCAACGTGAAGCGAATATCTGCATTCGGCAGCATATTGACCGGCGGCAACTGACTGCTCGGCCGGCGGCCTGTCTGGCTGGCCACAGTGTTCAGTGAACCACCGCCCCGCGCGGCATCCCGCGGGGCATCGATCATGTTGCGCACTCGCAGATCGATGACCGGATCTGCCGGACGAGGATCAAACTCCATTTCGAGAAAGTTCCAGTAAAACGGATCTCCGGCAGCATGGCCATTGAGTTCCGCATCAGCGTGGGTCTTGTGATACAGAGCATGCACCTCCAGATCACGACCATCGAAGTCCTTCATCTGCGGCCCGAATCCGGGAATCACCGCACGGCCTCCACTGCGCCCGATCGGCCCGAAGCTGCATTCGATGACTCCGTGATCTGCGTTTTTCATAAGGCACCCATTGTGGACATCACCATACACAGTGATGATGCCGTCCCGTGAACCAAGCAGTTCCAGCACGCGATCGGCTCCGGCTTTAACCCAGCCGGCATAGTCTGCCGTCACTCGGTCTCGCTGATCGAAAGGACCTTTAATGTGAGAAGCGGCACCGCCTTTCCAGTTTGTGCCGGTCCAGACCGTGTGCATGCCGTTGATCCCGGTCAGACAAATCAAACGACTGCTGTCAGTAGTGACCAGTGCCTGCAGCCACGCAAATTGTTCTTCTCCCAACAGGCTTCGCGTTGGATCTTTTCGGTCGTAAAGATTCTGGAATGAGCCCCAGCCAGCGTCGTCCCACATGTCCGTGTCCTGACTGCTGCGCCAGAGTCGTGAGTCAAGAATAACGAAAGTGAAGTCGCGGTTCGGCATTTTCCAGGCGCGCCACTTCTTCGGATTAGCCAGTGGGTCGACAGTCTCCGCTCCAGTCGTGAGGTGATGCACGATTTGAAAATTCCGCCGCATGTACTCGACGTCCTGCCCCAGGCCCTGCACTCGGCGGATGGCCAGTTGTTCCGGCCCCTTCACGTCATCCATGCCGTAGTCGTGATCGCCAGGATTGATAACGTTCCAATGACGCATCATCTGCCAGCGACTTGTGGGGCCGCAGATACTTTGAGTAATAATCTTGTATGCGTCATCTGTGCTGGGCGGGTACAGCACCAGTTCCATGTACCAGACATCGTCTTCCCAGACCATCACCTGAAAATCGTAGTCTTCCAGATGTTTGTAGGCTCCCGTTGTCGGCTGATCCCGCACCTGCCAGTCGTCGCCGCCACCCAGAATCTTCCAACCGTCTTCCGTTTGCTGCTGCAGACCACTTGTGATGGCATGACAACTGAGACCGCAGAGTTTGTACGGCGCACGCAGTTGCGGCAGTCGGCCGACGTAGCTGCCGCTTGCCGGGACATCACCAACCAGGCCGGTGCCCGGTCCGCACGCGTCGGTACCGATCCGCGTGTCGGACGTGACATCAACCCCGTCCTGCCACACCGTATAATACAAATTCTGCTGTGCCGGATTGCTCGGAAGTGTCGCGTTAATCACGGCCGTGTTGCGGCGCCATTCGTGATTCACGATTCTGCCGCGGCCCGCAATGGGGACTTTCTGCCAACCGCCGGCCGGATTCGGCGAATCGGCAATACGAACTTCTGCGGTGTCACCATCGGAAGCAAACAGTCCGACAAAACGGCATTGCCACCTCCCGTCGACCAGGTTCAGAGTATCGCCCAGCGGATAACAGACGTAACAGTCCAGCTTCGCCGCACTAAGCGGCTTATTCGTTCCGGGCTGAACGTCAAAACCTGCGACTTCGAAGTCGATGAGACCTCGCGCCGCCACGCCGACATAACCATTTACCAAACGCTGTGGAATAGTCTGGCGAATCCTGGCTGCAGAGCCGCTTGCTGCCAGCGTAACCGACACCTCCGCCTGGCCATCACTGGCCGGCTGCACATCGACTGTCAGCGTCACCTGATCGCCAGGTTCAAGCTGCCAATTCGTATCAATCTTTGCTGCAATGTTCCGACCGGAGCCTTGTTGATTCCTGCGACCTCGACCGGGCGGAACAATCTGCAGCGTGTTGTCGTCGCACCAGACGATACGGACGGCGTTGCTGATCCTGCCGTAGCTCTCCAGCAGACTTTTTGCACCTATAGCAATGCCCATGCGGCCGTAGCCGTTCTGATACATCCTCCAGTTCGGGTCGTCGCCGTCAGCAACGGCGGATCTTGGTGAACGATACGTGAGCACAGCTTTGACCGTGTATTCACCGGCCAGCTTCCAGTCGCGCCGATAGATAATGCCATCGGGAAGAGACGGATCGTACATCGTCTGCATCACACCGCCTTTTGTGGCTGAGTGAAACGGAAAACCAGTACTGCGAGCACGATCACCGACGTTGATCAACCGTCTTCTCAAAACGCCGTCTTTGACTTGCCAGTAACCAGGATTCAGCGATTCCCATTCGTGCGAGTGAACCAGTGAATCAGGCGGGACAATCGCCTGCTGCGAATCAGACGATTGTCCCGCCTCTGTCTTCTTTGCAAATGTCAGGGCAGCCGCGGCCGTGGCCGAAGATCCGAGAAACTCCCGGCGACGGATTGGTTGATGTGCCATGTCGGTTGTTATCGCTGTTCGGTATCCATGCGTATGTACGCCGGAATTGTCGCTTGGAAACGGTCCGTTTCCAAGCGACCCAACAGACGGACTGCGACACGAAACGACGTGTGTCCGGCAGCTTACGCTTTTTTCGCCGTCAGCTGGCAAATGCGCACATGTCCGTCATGGTGAGTCGTGGCAACCAGCAGGCCGGTCGGATGCAAAGCCATGTCTCGCAGCGTGTCTTTCAGCTTCAGTTTATGGAACGGCTTCTCTTCACCGGGCTTGAAGAACACCAGGTATCCTCCTCCGCTGCCTCCGGTCCCACAGACCTCGCTGCCGTCGGTCAGAAACTTTGTTCGCCAGCCGATGCCCTTGACGCCGTCGGCTGGCTGACTGCGAAGTTTCTCGCCTGTTGCCCAGTCGAACAGCAACACCAGCGGTTCGTTGACGGCTCCCAGTGGATTGGTGGCTTTGTGCAGACCGGTGCAGGCCAGGACCTTACCGTCCGGGCTCAGCGAAATATCTCGCACGCCGCCGTAGTTGACCTGCTGACCTTTGTTGTAGGAATGCAGATCTTTCGCCTCAAAGCTGCGGACAAGCTTGCCTGTCGAAACTTCCCATTGATTCACGACCCCCGCCAGATCACCGGACAGCAGCACATCTTCTTCCGGATGGAAGAAGACGCTGTACACATTGTTCGTGTGACCTGCGAATTCTTTTACCGGCGCGCCGTCAGCCGACCACAGCTTCACAAGATTGTCATTACCACCCGAGGCGATCAAGCCGGTGCTGTGCTGTACATGCAGCGCTCGTACCCATCCCTTGTGCGCGATGACCGTCCGCACGGGCGCCGGTTTCTCATCGGCCGTGTTCCAGAAAATGATCCGATCATCACAGCCAGCGGAGATACACGTTTTGCCGTCAGGCGAAAATGTAAAATCACGAACCCAGCTGTCGTGAGCCTCCCACGCGATTTTTTCGCCGGATTCCACGTTCCAGCGCTGCAGCGTGTAGTCCTCGGAACTGGAAAACAGGAATCGTCCGAATGGATCGAACCGGCACGCCACCATCGGTTTACCGTGCTTCCACTCGTGCAACACGTGAGTTTGTTTTGCGTCAAGACTCATAGCGACTGGCATCTTTCAGAATCCGTCTGTGACGGCCTATTCGAGCTGACGCCCGGAATTCTATGGTCCGCTTCCGCTGGTCGCTCCGGAAATGTGGCAGTTTGCCTTTCGGTATGACTTCTTATCATCCTGCGAGATTCTTTTTTTCAGCGAAAACCGGGGGGGACCGAGCGGCAACTCGCATCGGCTCCGGGCCACCCCGCCCCGCATCAGGAAATCAATTCGCTGATCGGGCCCCGAGAAGGGTCGGCGATGGGCATGTCGCGACCGCCGATATCGAAGGAACCGTTCGACTCCATGCCCACGGCTGACAGGTAAGTGTGAAACAAGTCACCGTGTTCCACTGAACGTTCTGAGACTTCGGTACCGTTCGCGTTAGTCGCACCGATAATGGCTCCGGGTTGAATCTTTGCTCCGCCCACACAGACCGACCATGCTTTGCCCCAATGGTCCCGCCCGTACCGAGCATTGATCTTCGGCGTTCGACCGAACTCCGACATGACAACCACCAGAGTTGTCTCCAGCATGCCTCGCTCGTGAAGGTCACCGACCAGCGCCGAAAACGCGCGGTCGAATTCACCCAGCTGCTCAAGATGAAAGTTAAAGTTTTCATTATGAGTGTCGTAGTTCGAGTGCGACACCTGCACAAAGGGAATTCCGTTTTCAAGCAGGCGCCGAGCCATCAGGCAGTGTTTACCCAGTTGTGAATCACCATACCGTTCCTTTTCGGAACCAGGTTCTTTTTCCACATCAAACACGTCTCGCCGTTCCATCAGCTGCCGAGCCTGTTCGAAACTCTGCGTGTACACGTCGGTTTCTGCTGTACGACGCAATTGGGAGAATCGTTCGTTTGTCTTCCGGCGGAACTTGTTCCGCAGAACATCAACGTCCTCTGTCAGGCTGGACGCTCGCATTGAATTGGCCGGTGGCTTGCCGTTGATGCCGATGCTGGCGTACTTCGGCCCCAGATAAGCGGAGTCTGTGCCTCGTGCCCCACCACCGATCTTGATATGACCGGGCAGAGGATTGTCTGCTCGTTCAAGGCCTTTGGCGCAAACGGCTCCGAGATGCGGGTAGGCGACGCCGGGCATCTGATTGCGCCCGAAGGTCATCTGGTAACGACCTTTGCCATGATCGCCGTTCTTGGTATCGATACTGCGAATCAATGCCAACTTATCCATGTGGACAGCAGTCTGCGGCAGCAGTTCCGAAATATGCATGCCGGGAACTGCGGTAGGGATCGATCGGAAAGGACCTCCCGTGTCCGTTTTGGGTTTCGGGTCCCAGCTTTCCAGCTGGCTCAGCCCACCGGACATAAACATCACCAGAACTCGCATCTGCTTGCGTTCCAGTGCTGCGGCAGCGGCCGGATTAGTGAGCGCGCCCAGGCCACCAACGACGAAGCCTCCAGCGACGGAGCCAAGAAACTGTCGCCGAGCAAGTGTGTGTTCCAGCGACTGACAGGCGTATCCGGCTTTCATGGCGATGTCCTTTACAGAAAAGATTAACTGTTCGGTCGTAAAATGTGCCACTGTTCCGACCGGCATCATGGCAATCGTGAAAACACCGGCAGAGCCTGTGACACACGTTCTCTCGAGTGGATCAGACGAAATGCTAGTACTGAAAACG